>OJKC01000380.1_pt1 | contig 39950 bp, 30 predicted proteins | sample 1596401 | NCBI WGS metagenome assembly OJKC01 (sample SAMEA4350162, study PRJEB24818) | metagenome | biome: human; feature: gut; material: faeces | place: Denmark | collected 2013-09 | reverse complement strand
GTTCCACCCCTCCCCATTCCGAACAGGGAAGTTAAGCCTCGTCGCGCCGATGGTACTGAGAAATCGGGAGAGTAGGTCACCGCCCCCTTAGAGCCTCGAAGGAGAAATCTTTCGAGGCTTTTTTTATATCCGAACGGGAAAGGAAATATGTCGGGTAGAAACCTCCTGTTGTTCCCTTGCGGACACACCTGGGGTGTGTCCCTACGGTTGGGGATTGTTTGTGTGTTATTGTGTGGTGATGTCGGAGTATAAAATTGAAAAATGGGTATCTGTTCCGTGTCTGACGTAGGGACGTACCCCAGGTACGTCCGCATTATCAACGATGTGTTAATTCGCTATTTCTTTTCGGACACACCACGGTGCGTCTAGAAATGTGTTCTCTACAATTTGAGAGGAGAAAAGGATTATTCCAGCGAAAGGGTTACGGTAACGCTGCCAGAGCCGCCAAGGAGATCAAGCATTTGCTGGCGGGTTGTCACTCCGTCCACTTTGCCCAAACGTGTCAGACTCCATACGTTTGTGTCATAGTAGATGACAAAAGAGCTGCCCTGATAGAGAATAAGGTCGCCGGGTGCTGTTGTTATCCGTGAGTTGTTCTGTGGTAAGGTAAATCCTAATGAGCCGACTTTCTCCATACCGCCGTAGTCGTCCATGCGAACACTTATGCTGCCTTGTGCAAGGCGTTCCTTCAGTGCTTTGATTGATGAGTTGTCGATGAGTGTAGCCGTGAATGTACGGCCGTTTACCGTAAGTTTTAGAGTGTTTGTTTCCATATTTTCATTGTCATTATCATGTATACTGTCGTTCTCCGAATGTTCGGGCGTTTCTGGTACGAACGGCTCTTCCTGATTAGGCGAACAGGCTGTCATCGACAGAAAGGCGAAGAATAGGAAAGGAAGAATCAAGAAGTTTCTCATAGCGTTACGTTTTAAAATGATTGTTATCTGCAATGACAAAATTAGGCGAAACAGGTTGATATACAGGTATACAAATTCTTGTAAGATTAACCACAATTACGGATTTTGCGGAAAGTGGCGGAATGCTCTTTCCGATTTCGGAGGTTTTTGTATTTTTGTTTGAAACATTATGTATATGGATTTGCGAGAAAGGATATCCGGCCGATTGAGCAAGGCGAGAATTGAGGCACTTTGTGAGGAAATGCGGGATAATGTTTCCTGTCGGGAACGTTTGTTTGAATTGACTGACGATGCCGACAGGCGGATTGCCTATAATGCTTATTGGGTGCTGTCGCATTTCGCTGCTGTCGACAATTCTTGGCTGTCGGATAAACGCGAAATACTGATTGACCGCGTCATGGTAGAGCAGAACGACGGAATACGTCGGCTGATATTGGCTGTGCTGTTGCGCTTACCTTTCGACAAAGAGCATTTGCGGTCGGATTTTGTGGATTACTGTTTGGAAAAAATACCGTTGAATCGGGAAACGTGTGCTGTCAGAATGTATTGCCTGAGACTGGCATTTGAGCAGTGTAAATCCTATCCGGAGCTGTTGCAGGAACTTCAGGCCGTACTTGCCATGCTTGACGGCGAATCGCTTTCTGCTGGACTGTATACGGCCCGGGCTGATATAAGAAAGAAATGGAAACGATGTCAGAACTGCTGATTGTTTATGTGGTGGCGGTGAATGTCGTCGCTTTTGTGGTCTATGGTGTGGATAAGTACAAGGCACAAAAAGCGAAATGGCGTATCCGTGAATCTACGTTGCTGCTGTTGGCTGTCATCGGCGGGAGTGCGGGTGCATGGTTGGGCATGAAGATATGGAGGCACAAGACGTGTCACGCAAAGTTTCGCTACGGTGTGCCGGCTATTTTGCTGATACAGCTTACCGGTGTGCTTTGCTTCTTATGGAACTGAAATATTAAGCCGGAACCAGGAAATTTTCCCGATTCCGGCTGTGTGATCTGTTTCTGTCCGTTGTGTTGTTATAGCACGTTCAGATGTTCCAACAAAATTTTTACGCCGAGGCAGATAAGAACGATACCTCCCACGGGTTCCATACGGAACTTGAATTTCCGTCCGGCATATGCCCCGATAAGGCTGCCGACGAGCGAAAGTACGAACGAGGTGATGCCGATAGCCACGACCGGATAAGTCAGCGATGCAATGCTGCGGATACCCACAAAGGCAAATGAAATGCCGATGGCAAGAGCGTCGATACTTGTCGCAACGGCAAGCGTAAGCAGTACCTTCAGTTGTGTGGGGTCGAAATTGGCTTCTTCCTCGCTTTTGCAGCCTTCAATAATCATTCTTACGCCCAGAAAAGCCAGAAGGGCGAAGGCTATCCAATGGTCGTAGGCTTCAATCAAGCCGCTGAAATAGCTTGCGCCCAGCCAGCCTATAATGGGCATGACGGCTTGAAACAATCCGAAGAAAAAGGCCATTTTAAAGAACAGCCGCCAGTCGAAGCGGCGTACGATGATGCTGCTTGCTACGGAGATGGAAAAGCAGTCCATAGCGAGGCTGACAGCCAGCAGCCATATTTCAATATTACTCATAACCGATGGAAAAGACTAATGTGGGCGGACTATGCGTTGCGCACTTGTCCGTCCCCGTTGATGATGTATTTGTAGGTGGTCAGTTCGGCAAGTGCCATCGGACCGCGTGCATGAAGTTTCTGTGTGGAAATGCCTATTTCTGCGCCGAAACCGAATTGTCCGCCATCGGTGAATGATGTCGGCAGGTTGGTGTAGACACAGGCGGCATCGACGTCGCGCGTAAACATGCGGCATGCCGTTTCGTCTTCGGCCACGATGCTTTCGCTGTGTTTCGATGTGTAGCGGTTGATGTGGGCGATGGCTTCCTCGATGTTTCCGACGGTTTTTACCGACATTTTATAGTCGAGGTATTCATGTCCCCAACTTTCGTCGTTGGAACGCTCCAGCGGGCTGTAATGACCTTCCAGGGCGGTGTAGGCTTCTTCGTCGGCATATACGGTCACCTTTCCGTTCATGGGAGCCACGAGTTCGGGCAGGTCGGTAAGGCGGCTGCGGTCGATGACAAGACAGTCGAGCGCATTGCATACGCTCACGCGGCGCGTCTTGGCATTGTTGACAATGGCTTTTCCCTTTTCCAGATTACCGGACGAATGGAAATAGCAGTGGCATATGCCTGCACCCGTTTCGATGACCGGCACGCGCGAATTTTCGCGAACAAACTGAATCAGGCGGCTGCTTCCGCGCGGTATCACCAGGTCGATATAGCCTACGGCTTGAAGCATTTCGCGTGTCAGCTCGTGGTCGGGCGGCAGAAGGGTAGCACAGGCTTCGTCGAAACCTTCCTCACGCAATACGGCATGAATGACTTCCATAATGGCCCGATTGGAGCAGTCGGCATCCGTACCGCCTTTAAGCACACAGGCGTTGCCGCTTTTCAGACAGAGCGAGAATACGTCGAACGTTACGTTGGGGCGTGCTTCGTAAATGATGCCGATAACACCGAAAGGCACGCTCACCTTATGGATTTCCATACCGTTTGGCTGCGTCCATTCCTTCAGTGTCTTGCCTTGGGGCGAGTCGAGAGTTGCCACCTTGCGCATATCGTCGGCTATTCCTTTCAGCCGTTCCGGAGTCAGGCGCAGACGGTCGTATTTCGGGTCGGCAGGGTCCATTTTTGCCAGGTCGTCGGCATTGGCTGCCAATATTTTTTCCATGTTGGCTTCCGCAGCGTCCGCCACATGACGGAGTGTGCGGTCAATCTCTTCCCTTGTTGCGCGGTTCAGGCTTCTTGATGCCGTGCGCGCATTCACCAATAGGGTTTTCAATGCTTCGTTCATAGTCGTAGTTTATTCGATGCAAAGGTAGTTATAATGAATGACAGGGCGTGCCCCCTGTTCGCCGATTTTCTCCCGTGCCTCGTCGCTGCTGTAGGCCGTACGCCCTACGGCAAAGGCCGTTCCGTCGGGAGCTACGATGCGGACAATGTCGTCCTTTTCAAAGTCGCCTTCCACTTTTACGACACCCACGGGTAGCAGGCTCGTTGCCTGTGAGGATGTCAGTGCGCGATAGGCCCCTTCGTTGATATGGATTCTGCCTTTTGCGAAGCCTTCACTGTGGGCAATCCATTTCTTCACGCTGGAAACCGGATGGCTGTCGGCCACAAATTCCGTGTGCGGCACATCCGCCCGATGGAGCAGGATGTCGGTAAGAATATTTTCGCGTTTGCCGTTGGCGATGATGACGGAGATACCTTCAGCCGCAACCTTGCGCGCAATGCGGAATTTCGTGCCCATACCTCCTCTGCCGAACGACGATTTAGAGGTTTGGACAATGGCTTCCGCATCCAACTGTGCTTCCGGGCGGATTTCGCGCAGCAGACTTGAACCTTCGAGCGACGGGTCGCCGTCGTAGACACCGTCGATGTTTGACAGAATCACCAGTACGTCCATTCCCATCATCGTAGCAATCAGTCCGGAGAGTTCGTCGTTATCGGTAAACATCAACTCCGTGACCGAAACCGTATCGTTTTCGTTCACAATGGGAATCACTCCGTTTTCGAGCATCACCTCCATGCAGTGCTTTTGGTTCAGGTAGTGCAGACGGGTGGAGAAGTTTTCCTTCATCGTCAATACCTGGCCGCAAATCATGCCGTGGTCGCGGAAAAATTCGTAGTAGCGGTTGATGAGCTTTGCCTGTCCCACCGCTGAAAACAACTGGCGTGCCGATACGGAGTCGAGTTTCGGTCCGCCTTTCATTTCGCTTCGTCCCGAAGCCACCGCTCCCGAAGTGATGAGAATCACGTCCATTCCGTTGCGGCGCAGTTCCGCCACCTGGTCGACCAGCGCCGACATCCGTGTGATGTCGAGCGTGCCGTCGCGCCGTGCCAGCACATTGCTGCCTATCTTGATAGCTATTCGCTTGTATTCTTTCATCTTTTCTACCTTTTGAGAATTACAAAAATAGCAGATTCGCATGAGAATTGAAACCCCCTGCCGGTAAAATTGAGAATATTAGCTGCGGAAAGTCGGAAAAGTGTGTAAAACAGGAATATTCTGCTATCTTTCTACTTTATTGTATGAAAGTCGACCGATGTTTTACCATGTGTTGGTTTGGTTGTAAATGTTGTATAGTATATGATCAATAATATACCATTCACCGCCTTGTGTTCCACGTACCAATGGTTGAGAGCTTATTCTATCAATTTGATATATTAATCGACTCTTGATTTCTATTTGTTTGGCTTCATTTCTAATAGAAGTTGTAACCAGTAATGATATTTCGGATATAGCCGGAGCACTATCCTTAATTTCTACTATTTGATAACTTATACATCTTATTTCTCCAATCCATGTGCGTATTTTTCCAGCCATAACTCCGACAGATTTACCCGAATAATCGATTAGCATTTCTGCCATCTTCCCATAATTCCCACTTTTATAGAACTCCATAAATTGAACTATTTTATATTCGGGTGTTCCTTCAATTGGTTTATAAGTGGAAAAATCTGTATAGCTAAAGTCTCGAGGTTTCCATTCATTAAGCATTTTCTTCTCGATTTCTATTTCTTTTGCTTTCTTACAGCAGGCTTTAAGATCTTCATATATTTCCTTTATACTTTGGGGTTTCTCTTTTGTAGGTTCTGTATGTTTATTATCACAAAAGTGTTTAACCCATTCAGCAACAGCCAATAATGTTGACAAAGCCTTTGTTGCAACTGTTACATTATCATAACAGACATCCATTCCATGTAATATACCATTACGATATGGAATATCAATAGGAGTGACTGTTGTTTTTTTTCTTGTTTTTGACATTAATTGAATTAATGATGACAGTCCTTCTTCATGGCCAATTATAGAATCAAAAAGTGTCAAATCCACATCTTGTGCAAACAATCCTTGGTTTTTCTTTAAAACATGGTTTACAGCTCCGTCTATAATCATTAAAAATATAGGGACACATGCATGGTAGCGGTTATTGGCATAATCATCCAATGCTTTTTGTAATAAATCATACCGTTCTTTGAATCCACATAGATTACGAAGAGGATATACTAAGTGACGAATATTTCCTTGATAATAATCGATTAGTTCCTGCTCTCCTTTTTCTATATTTCCATTCTCGCCTAACGTAACGCATCGCTTGATAAGGTCGGCATTCATACTGTCAAAACAAACCCATCCGCGTTGTAAATAGATTGAGTTGAAACGGTCAGGCAGAGTTCTTAATTCACATAGTTCCTCTGTTGTCTGTGTGAGTTTTTGTCTATCTTCTTTGTTTAATAGCCAGGGCATTAATTTGGAGATACCCTTTAAATCATTTAGTTGATTTTCAAGTTTCTTAAATGATGGATTCTCTGCAATTTTATCGCTCATTTTTGAATCTCAAAGGTCTTTCTTTATATACTTGTTCTATTTTTTATTTAATTTCTTGATTTCTTTATCAAAGTCACTTTCCAGCATATCCATTTCCCGTTTGCGATATATTTCAAATTCCTTTTCAGCTTTTTCTATGGCTTGTTTATGTGAAATATTTCCTTTGCCGATTAAGATTTTTCGTTTGTGAGCAATAATTTGATTGTCGAGAGCTTCGATCCAGTCGTTCATAGTCATCGGATTCATTTCCAATGCTTGGAATTCAGCAAAATCGAGAAATCCTGAAACGAGCAGATTCAAGCGTTGAAGTTCGATTTCTGACAAATAGTTTTTCGCTATCTTCACATCATCACGAGTTACATAGTTGCCTTTAAAATTGGTCATTCCGACAAACGGTTTTTCATTGTCCACACGGTTGTATATTACCTCAGCAGCTGTATTCTCATGAACCGCATAGTGCAACTTGTTTTGTACGGTTGAAAAAAAAGTTTTAGTCATTTCGCTACGAGGGTCATAGTCGGTGGCTGTGGCATAGATATCTGTAACTTGTTGATAAAAGTTGCGTTCGCTGCTGCGAATATCTCTGATGCGTTGCAGTAACTCTCGGAAATATCGGTTTCCTCCTTGCTTCAACCGTTCATCATCCATGGCGAATCCTTTTTGAATATATTCGTGTAAACGCTGTGTCGCCCAGCGACGGAAGCGTGTGGCGACTTGAGATTGGACACGATATCCCAAGGCTATGACCATATCGAGATTGTAATGGTCAATATTGCGTTTTACTTGCCGATTGCCTTCCTGACGAACTGATAAGAATTTCTTATAAGTTCGATTTTCGTCAAGTTCTTGGTCTGCATATATGTTTTTTATATGCATAGATATATTCTCTTGGGTGGTACAATAAATCTCCGCCAACTGATTTTGTGTAAGCCATAAATCTTCGTCGGCAAAGCGGACAGAAACGCGTGTTATTTCGTTATCGTCTTGGTAAAGGATTATTTTGTTGTCTTCAGTCATGTTGTATATATCCTGTATTATACAAATATAAGAAATAGAAAGAATTGAAACAATTTATACAATCAATTCCTTTTCATTTATTTGCTGTGGTCGGATTGATGTAAGGTGAGAAAAACATTACAAATTAATATTAAATCCAGCCATGACGGTGGCGCGGGGCATGGGGTAGCCGGCGTTGATTTCGTATTTCTGTGCCAAAAGGTTTTCGCCTCTTACCCAAATGTCAATCCATTTGGCTGCGCGGAACTGGCCGCGTGCGTTCCATAGCACGAAATCCTCGGTGACAGGCTTTTCGCCGACTGCCGTGTACAGACCGCCGATGTATTGCAGTCCGGTAGAAACGCTCCAGCGTCCTTTCGCGAAGCTCGCTCCTGCGTAGAATTTATGTTCGGGTGCGGCTACAACCGGATTTTCCATGTGCAGAAAGCTGTAGTTGCCGTCCACCGACCACATTCGGTTGATGCGGTACGCCGCCTGGAGTTCGATTCCTGCATTCTTGATTGTGCCGGAATTCTGGTTGAGCATTCCGCTTCCGTTCGGATTCGGCAGGGTCATTATCAGGTTCTTGCCGTCGATATAAAAAACATTGATGCCATAGCGGAAACGGCCGTCGAGCAGCGTTTGCGACAGGGCGATTTCGTAGTTCCACATCGATTCCGGCTGCAAGTCGGGATTCTGCGGCGGGAACATGTACATTTCGCGGAGAATCGGGTAGCGGAACCCTTTGGTGGCCGAGGCTTTCAGTTCGATAGCGTGGGGGAGGTGGAACGCCATGCCCGCCTGCGGCACCCATTCAGTGCCCACCCGTGAGTGGTGGTCGATGCGGAGTCCGGCGTTCAGTGTCAGCCAACTGCTGAAATCCTGACGAAAATCAACGTATCCGGCTATTTCATCTTCGTGCTTGTCCACCAAGTCGCTGGACGTTCCGGCCTTCTCTCCTGCCACATACTCCGTCCATGCCTTGCCACCATAGCGGAACCAGTCGAAGCCCAGCGTGATGCGGTTGCCGGTAAAGAAACGGGTACTCTGATAAAGCGATATGCCCATCATGTTGTCGCGCGAATGAAAACGTCCGTCCTGCGACGTTTCGCCGGCGCTTGGCGTGTAGCCGTCGTTAATCCAATGCTTGCCCCAGTTGTAGAAGAAACTCAATGCGCCGGACGTGTTGTCATATTTGTTGTTCAGAGAGAAAGAAGTCATGCCTCGTGTGATGCGCTGGTCGCCGTCTACCAGCGGGGCTGATACGGGTCCAGGATAGGAGGCGTTGAAATGCGTCACATTCACATCGCCATACATGTTCCAGTTGTCCGCCACTTCATAACCCAGCTTTGCATAGCCGCCATATTGTTCGAAGCCCATGTCCGTACGGTGGCCGTCGGTCCGGTTGTAGGAGCCGCTTACCACGCTGTTGAACCTGCCTTTTCGGATGCGGTTTGTCAGTTCCGTTTCCAGTGTGTTGAAGGAACCGTATCCGGCACGGAGATTCGTGCGGATTCCGTCGTCCTGCATTTTTCGGGTGACAATATTGATGACACCGCCCATCGCGTTGGAGCCGTAGAGTACGGAAGCCGGACCGCGCAGCACTTCCACCTTGTCGGCAAGCAGCGACTGGTAGGCATCGGCAATCGGGTGTCCGAAAATTCCGGCATATTGCGGATGTCCGTCGATGAGTACCATCAGACGCGCATTTCCGCCGCTCAGTCCGCGCAGGGAAATGCCTCCCGCTGCACCGCCGGAAACGCCGTATCCCATCATGCCGCGCTCGGTGACAAAAAGTCCCGGCACCTGTTCCGACAATATCGGCAGAAGCGAAGGCTGCATGCTCTGTTCAATCGTCGGGCGGCTAACCACGGATACCGTTTGCGACAGATGCCGGATGTCCGTTTCATGGCGTACACCCGTAACCACCACTTCGTTCAGCGGATAGTTGCGGTCAGTGCGGGTAGTATCCCTTTGTGCGTTCACAGTTCCCGCCGACATCAGGCAGCCTGCCAGTACAATCCAAAAAATTTTAGCTTTCATATATTGTTTACCCATTTTCAGTTCTTGTTGTATTTCTCAGAGTGTTTTAAATCATGCATCTTTCCAGTTTCATTTTCCATTTTTTCCAATCCGGCATTTCCTGAGTCAGTAACTCATAAAAGGCTTTGGTATGGTTACGGTGGACAAGGTGGCAGAGTTCGTGCATGATGACATACTCAATGCAAATACGCGGAGCGCCGATTAACTGTGGATTCAGTAGAATTTTCCCGGAAGCGGTGCAGCTTCCCCAGCGGGTTTCCATTTCTTTCAGTTCAATTCCCGAAGGTTTTACCTGATGGCGGCTGAAACGTGATATTAATGGTTCTGCATACTCCATGAATTTGATTTCAGCGCGTTTTCTGTACCAGGTCATGAGTAGGGCGCGCGCATCTTTACGGTGTCGGCATTCTATTTCGATGATATTTCCTTTGTAGTGCACTTCGTTTCGTTCGCTGTCAATAATGCGCAGCATATATTGCCGGCCTAAATACAAGTGCGACTCTCCGCTGACATATTTTCGCTCCGGCGTATGTATGCCGAAAGAGTTAAAATAGCGCTGTTGCTTGTAAATCCAAGGAGCACGCCGATGAACGTGTTTCCTGATTTGCTCCAATGAAGCATCCAATGGAGCCTTTACTTCCACACTGCCATCCGGGTGTACATAGATGCCTAACGTCTTTCGGGCTTTGTATTCTACAGCGTACTCCATTACAATGGAACCAAACTCGAAACTGTCCTTTATTTGATCCATAGTTTTGCCACATCTACACAGCCGTCAATAATTGCATCCATATCGTCGAAAGAAAAGGCCAGTTCATATTTCCTTTTTACTTCATCGATAAGATAGTCCTCCAGATCTATTTTCATGCGACCGATAATGTCTGATTTCTGTTGCCAGTCAACCAGCACATTATCATCCACAATCAATGTGCTGTCTATAATCTGGTCAAAGGCTCGGGCCGTTTCCAACGCCAGTTGTTTTAGATTAATGGAGACATTATCGCCAAATACCCGTTGGTAGGTTTCCAACGCCAATCCGTAATAAGCCTTCGCCGCATTGTTCTGCTGCAGCTCCTCCGGCAATTCATTGTCGGTGTGTGATAATATGTCGTCCTTGTATTTCTTCACTCGTTTCAAGTATTCCAACTCATCGATTCTGCCTTGCTCGTAGGCGGCAATGGTTTCTTGCAGCAATTGGGAGAATTTTTTGTAGAATGCAGGGTCGCTGTCCATATTCTCTGTAATAAACTTGCTGGTGCGCGAGGCAATGGTATCCGCTTTGGCGGCTGTACCTACAACCTTTTCCACCTCCCGTTCGAAGGCTTCCGTATCAAAGATGTTCACCAACTCTGTAATGGGCTTTACAGCACCGCTTTCCACATGACGGTTAATCAGTTTCTGTATCTGGCCTTCATATTGCTTGTAATCTATCGTGTCCGAATAGCGCAGTTGGACAGCCGATCTCAGCTTGACGAACATGTTCAGGTCGTCTTTGTATTGCTTGATTTTTTCATCCGGAGTTTGCAGGTGGAAATCACGTGTTGAAAGTGCAATCTTCAGGCAGGATGCATAGGCTGTCAGTCTTTCGTAAAATTCCTGTCGGCGGTCTTCGTCGCGTAACGACTGGGCGTATGCTTCCAAATCCCGTTTGTTCGGTATGGATTTGAACAGATCCCACAACTCGGAATATTTCTGGGGAAGTTTTGCGATTTCACTGTCGACTGATTCCAACGTTTCGCGGAATACATCCAGGTCTTCTTCGTCATATTGGGAGTATAGGTCAAGCGCAAAGTTCAATTCATTCAATACTCCATAATAGTCTATGATATAGCCGAATTCCTTGTCGTCGCAAACACGGTTGACGCGTGCCACGGCCTGTAATAGCGTGTGTCCGTTCAGCTTGCGGTCCAGATACATGACTACTACTTTCGGCTCGTCAAATCCGGTCAGCAATTTGTCCACCACAATCATGATTTCCGGCTGTTCCTGATTTTTGAAGCGGGAAATCAGGTTAGCCTGATATTTTGTGGATGTTCCGTGTTCATCCATCATTTTTTTCCAGTATGCCTTTACTTCTTCCGTTGTGTCACCGAAGGATGAATCTTCCCCTTCGCGAGTGTCGGGAGGCGTGATAAGCACTTCGGAAGAAACCATACCGATTTCGTCCAGATATTTTTTATACTGTACGGCAATCGCTTTCCGCGGGGTGACCAGCATGGCCTTGAATTTTGTACCCTGCCAGTTGTCGCGAAAATGCTCTGAGATGTTCCAGGCGATGGAATATATCCGTTGGTCTGTCTGATTGATAAAGTCGGTGCGCGAATACTTTTTCTTTAAGTCGGAGGTTTGGTATTCATTCAGCCCCTCGCAAACCTTGTTAAAGAAATCGTCGATAGGGCCCTCCTGTACATATTGGGGCACAATGCGCCCTTCGTAAAGCAAAGGTACAACGGCGCCGTCTTCCACTGCCTGACGCACAGTATACACCGGGCGGATAATACCGCCAAAAGTTCTGGCCGTATTTTTCTCTGACTTCATCAACGGTGTGCCAGTAAACGCTATTTTGCAGGCATTGGGCAGCACCTTGTCCATCTTTATTGCCATTTCCTTGTATTGGCTGCGGTGCGCTTCGTCAATCAGGATAAAGATATTGGGGCTGGTGAGCGGTCGTTTCATCCGCTTGACTGCCGTTTCAAATTTGTTGATGATCGTTGTGATGATGGCATCCGTATTGTTTTCCAGCAGTTCCACCAAATGTGTTCCGGTGGTGGCATTCACCACTTCCCGTCCGCATTTCTTGAATGTACCTGTAATCTGGCTGTCCAAATCCGTGCGGTCGGTCACCATTACGATTCTCGGGTTGGGTATTTCTTTGGCTTGGGCGATGGCTTGTGCCAGCAGTACCATTGTAAGCGATTTGCCGCTGCCCTGTGTGTGCCAAACCGCACCTCCCCGACGTTTGCCATGTTCCAGCGGTTTTACCCGTTCCATTATCTTTTTTACCGCAAAGTATTGCTGATAGCGGGCCAGTTTTTTGATACCGCCGTCATAGAGGGTAAAGTTGTGGATAAGGTCAAGCAGCCGTTCCGGTCGGCACAAGCCGAACAGATACCGGTCCTGTTCGGTTGGCAGTACCGTTTCCTGTTCCATGGCATCGAAATGTGCCCGAACATAGCGGAAACGGTCGCCGAACAGATGTGCTTTCTGTTTCTCGTCCAGCGGAGTGTTGACAAGTTTGTCCAGTTGTTCTTTGTATTCTTTTTCTTCTGTTTCCGTGGCGAACATCTCTTTCCACTTGGTCCAGAATTTGGTCGGTGTTCCCGTTGTGGCATACGCTCCGTAGCTGTTTCCAATGCAGAGTAGCAGGGCGCTGTAGAGATAGAGCGAGCGGATGCCGTCATCCTTTTGGTTGCGCAGATGTTGGGAAATAGCTTGGTCGAGCGCACCTTTGATGTCCGGTCGCTTGCATTCAATCACCACCAATGGAATGCCGTTGACAAACAGCACAATGTCCGGGCGGTAAGTGTCGGCCATTCCGGTACGGGTCACCGCAAATTCTTCCGTCACATGAAACACATTCCTTTCCGGCCGTTCCCAGTCGATAAAGCGCATGGTGTAGCTTTTCTTGTCGCCGTCGATGCTTTGCTCAAAAGCCTTGCCCAGTGTCAGCAGGTTGTAAACGGCTTCATTACCGCTCATGTAGCCATTCTCCATCGGGATGTTGCGCATGGCCAGCACCCCGTTCTCGATGTTCTGTTCCGAAAACAGTTCCTCCTTGTTGCGGTTCACCCGAATCGAGTTGATGCGGCGCAACTGGCTGCGCAGTACGTCTTCCAGCAGCACGTTCGATGTCTTCCCACCCCGCATTGCCAATGCCTCGTCGGGGGTAAGATACGTATATCCCAACTTTTTCAATAGCTGTAAAGCGGGAATCTGGCTGATATGGTCTTCTTTGAATGATATTCCTTGCATACGGATTCTGTGTAAATTTATGAATTGGTTATTATTTCTGGGCTTTATTTTGATGCCAATCTAACAGGCGTTGAAATTCATAATCCGCCTTTATCTTGTCCAGAATTCTTTTAACCACCATGTTGATTTCTTTCCCTGCACGATAGTCGGCAGGACATACAAAGTTAACACGATTGTCCTTTACCAATTGAAGCGCAGTCGCTTTTTTGCCACTATTACCGTTGGCATAGACAGCAATGGAATGTCCTCCATGTTCCTTTATCATTTTCATGCAGGGAATGTCTGTATCGCCATCTCCAAAATAAATCATGCGCTCGAATGGAATAGGACGTTCTTTTTCCGGTATGTATTGATTGATTTTTTTGTTGTCGCTGACTTCTTTAATACCCTTATTGATTTTAAACAGAAATTGAGTCTTCGCCGTATAGTCAATGGCGACAGCCGGCCAATAGGCAATGCCGTCTACGTCGTAAAGGAAAGAGCAGGCATAGATATTTTCAAATTCTTTTGCAATAGATGTGCCTTCTATCATTTCTTTCAGTCCGGAAGAATTTATATAATGTCTGATATCCAGGCCTATGCTTCTGCCATAGTCGTTGACCAATGCAAACCATTCCTTTACTCCGTCAAACAATTCTACATTTTCTCCGAATCGTTTAAACGATTCCCTTCGCAAAGATATTCCATTGTTCTTTGCGGCTTGTATCATCAAATACATATAGGTTAGGATGCCATTGGCATCATTCTCTTCTGATAATTTTTTATTCTTTGCCCAAAATTCAGCTTTGTCTTTTCCTATAGCTTGTATAAAGCCGAATTCCTGCATATTGCCGGGAGAAAGAGTCCCGTCAAAATCGTATATAAGTGCTACAATCGGTCTTTTCTTTGCCATAATTATAATTTTAGAAGGTTTTTATCTGCTTGTTATTACTCGTGAAACCTGTTGCATAAGGTCGCAGGTTTGTCTGTGGTGGCCGATGCTTTGTTCAAGAGCATATTTTGATAGTATTAATCTCTAAACGGTACTTTTGATTGTTTTATTTCTACATCGTTAAATCCCATGTGGTCAAGATACGTTCTTAGTGATCGAGTGGCCCTTTCCATATCATTAGTAGGCCCAATCCATATTTCTTTTAAGGCCGATTTGGGAATATACTGTTCAATATATGGTACAATCAAATTGTTTCTAAGTCTGTATTTTATATTATCTCTTTTTATAAATATCCAACGTGTTTCTTTTTCATATTCATATGCAGGATTTTTACCTGAAAGCCATAATGTTAAATACAACAAAAACATAGAATCAGCACTCTCTAAAGTATTAGATAAGATATTTTCAATGTTAACTTGCTTCCACCAATCTGTTGGTATTTTCAGGATTTCATTTTTTATCCATTCTTTATTAGCCTCGTTTGTATATACACTTTTATATAGGGGATAGATTGTTTGAAGTGCAGTAGTATCAAATCCAAGAGCTAAACCATGTCCATTTTTTCCATACATACCCCACATTGGTAAACAGTCAATTGCAGCTGAAAACGAGACTATATATGCATCATCCTTTACTCGTTCTTTTAAGGATTGTATTGATTCTTTGGCTGGAATATCTAATACTTCATGAGCCAATTGAACGCCGGAGTTCAGTTCTTCCGGATCATTCATATAGAGACAATTCGTTGCCCATAAACAAATTTCTTTGTTGGGTTGAGGTTTATTTTTCACAATGATTCCTCCGAACAAGGCATCGATGCTGGTATAATGGTATAAAATTTTAGCATCAGGCCTAATGAGTTCCGATATAGATTCTGCCATTTTGGAACTTGAATCTTTTGTTGTATTAATTTTCATATTTTTACTCGTTTTTTACCGGTGAGAAGTTGTTGCATAAGGCCGCGCTTTTGTTGGCGGAGTAGCTCGAGCTTCTGTTGTGCCAGTTCTATTTCGTGGTCGGCGGCGGTCAATACCTGCGCAATAGCGGTTTGCTCCTCTAACGAAGGAATTTCAATCTGAATTTTTGCCAAATCTTTTTGATAAATATGAACGACAGAAAAACCTTGCCCATATTTCCACTTTTGTGCATTTACTGGAGAAGAGTTCAAACAATAAGAAAGAACCACACTATTTATTCCAATACTTGGATTAAAGATAATAATATCACCACCAGCATATGCAACATCATTATCAATAAAAGCGACACATTTACCTATATCTTCGAGAGTTTCGCCCGACCCTGTAAAAAGAATAGCGCCTCGTGTAATTTTTTTACTTATGGAGGCAGTTTCATCATCGATATAAGAAGCTACATTTTTTATTACATAGTTATATTTCGTATATATTTCACCGTATGTAATAGCCTTATTCCCGTTCTCTTTAATACTATCTTTTGGGACACCAAATCCTTTATCAAATTTACCTATCTTTCCCAATTTTATTTTCTCCCACTTTTTATTAAACCCCAGCAGGCGTTTCTTTCCAGTGAGTAGCTGCTGCATCAAGCCTTTTTTGCGCAATTCAAGTTTTTTAATAAGTTGTGATTGCTTCTCAATGGCTTTGTCCCATGTGCCTAATACCTCAGCTATTTTTTGTTGCTCGGCCAATGGGGGAGTGAGAATGGGAATTTTAGAAACGTAATCCCATTCAGCACGAGGCATCTTTGAACCTGATGATACATTCGCTTTTTTGACAAAATTATATGACGATACAATGTCAAATAAATATTCTTTTGTACATACATCAGATATTACTCGAAGTACCCAAATTTCAGAAGAACAAACGCCTCTAAATTTTGCAAGCCAATATTTTCGAAGATAAGGACGTAATTTACCAAATAAAACATCTCCTTCTTCGAATTCGTTTTTCATACTTTTCTGTTCAGCAGAATCAATATATCCCAATATAGAGCCATCACCTTGAGACAGATGTTCTAACTCAATACATCGTAAGTGAGTTTGAGGATTAGGAAGATGACGACTTTTGGGCCTTATTACAATTCTGTCGAAATCATATATCTCCCACTCCTTAGGAATAATCCCCAGTGGAGTTACTTTGTAGCCCTGTGGTATCGGCGTGGTTCCGTTTATTTTCATACCTTTCGTCTTCCTGTTAAAGTCCCAATTCTTTTAAATAATCTCTCATTTTAGCCTGCACTTCTGCCAATTCGGCTTCGAGCGCATCAATTTCTTTCTGTACAGCAGGAATATCGACTTCGGCTTCTTCCTCGAATGTATCGACATAGCGGGGAATGTTCAGGTTGTAGTCGTTTTCCTGTATGTCAGCAGGGGTGGCTACAAATGCATATTTTTCTTCTGCTACGCCGGGTTCGAGTTCTCCCGATGTGAATTGTTGATAAACAGAAACAATATGGTCGATGTCCTCGGGGCGCAGTTTGTTTTGATTTTTTCCATTTTCAAACTCTCGGCTGGCATCGATAAACAATACGTTGTCGGTCTTTTTTCCTTTGTTGAAAATGGCGATGGCTGCCGGAATACCCGTTCCGTAAAACAGATTGGCGGGCAATCCGATAACGGCTTCCAGCAGATTTTCGTCAATCACCTGCTGGCGGATTTTGCCTTCAGCTGCCCCGCGGAACAGTACGCCGTGAGGAATAACCACGCCTACCTTGCCGCTGCCTTCCTGAGCTACCTCTATCATGTGGGTGATAAAAGCCCAGTCGCCTTTACTTTTGGGTGGAATGCCTCGCCAAAAGCGGTTGAAAGTGTCATGTGCGGCTTCTTCGGCCCCCCATTTGTCCAGTGAGAAGGGCGGATTGGCTACGACGGTGTCGAATGTCATCAGCTTGTCGTTCTCTTTCAGCTTCGGATTGCGCAGGGTGTCGCCCCAGCGAATCACGGCATTGTCGAAGCCATGAAGGAACATGTTCATCATGGCCAACGCCCAAGTGCTGCCGTTCACCTCTTGTCCGTAGAGCGAGAAATTGTTGCTTCCCACCTCTTTACCGGCTTTAATGAGCAGAGAGCCGGAACCACAAGTAGGGTCGCAGATACGTGCTCCCGGTTTGCTTTTGGTCAGCTTGGCCAACAGTGTAGAAACTTCGGCCGGTGTGAAAAAATCGCCCGCCTTTTTCCCGGCCTCGCTGGCAAAGGTGGATACGAGGTACATATAGGCATCTCCGATGATGTCGTTGTTTTCCAAGTGGGATTCGTCCAGTTGCAGTTCGCTGAAATCGACCAGCAGGTTTTTCAATCGTGCATTCTTTTCTTTCGCTTCGCCCAGGTTGGCTGAATTAAAGCTGATGTTGCGGAAAATGCTGCTGCCGTCTTCGCTGCTCATTTTCTCCCGATTGGCATCTTCAAGGTCGGCCAATGCCATATCGATCAGCTCGCCGATATTGTCGGCTGAGCGGTTTTCATACAAATAATCGAATGTGCTCGTTTCGGGAACAACGAAACGTTCGTGGCGCATGGAGCGGGCTGCCCGTTCCTTGTCGCCTTCGTATCTTTTCAGATATTCGGCATATTTTGATTTGTAAACGTCGCTGACATACTTGAGGAAAAGCATTGTCAGGATGTAGTCCTTGTATTGGCTTGGGTCTATCACTCCACGGAAAGTGTCACAGGCTTTCCATACAACGCGATTGATTTGTGACTGGTCTGTTTTGTTTTGAATTTCCATATCTTAATTTACTTTATTTTGTTCATTAATAATTGTTGTGTGATGCTCTGTTTCTTTTCGATGATTGCCAGTTGCAGCTCCATTTCTCTTTTGGATAGGTGGGCTATCGCCACAATTGTCTTTTGTTCTTCCAACGAAGGAACAGGTATCTCCAAATTTTCCACCGCAGGCTTGTGGATAAGCGGTGTGGCGCTGCCTGCCTGATGGGTTTTAAAATATGTTATTACGGAAGGCTGGCGCAGAAACCAACAAAGGTAGTCGGGCAGAACTGCCGATGTTTTCAGCCGAATTACGAAAAAAGAAGTGGAGGCCACTGCTTTTTTTTGTCCGCGAAATACGACGCTTGAGAAATTCCCGCCCTTGGCAGCGAAAAGGATATCGCCTTCCTGCAACAAATTTTTTTGTATCTTTGGAGCGAGTGATACTCGGGAGGCATACCTCGTGTTTACCGAGTCGGTGCAATCTTTTGTCTGTATATAAGCAACTTCTCCATCTGGAGTCGTTTTCTCGTATACGCCAGATAGGATTTCCGCAAGTTCTTTTATGTTTGTTTTTTCAGTAGTAATCATTTTACTATTGTTGATGATATTGCAAATATACACACTATTTTTTACTTTCCAAATAAAATTGCATGTTTTTTATTGAGTAATTTGATTACTATTTACGAAAGTAAAAGCGGATGTGCCTGCTGATTTGAGGGTTTTAGAATAAATATAATGTGCTAATATGCTGATATGTTGTGTGCTTTGTTGAAAAGTAGTGCGGCTTTGGCAGTTGGGGACGGTGGATAAGAATTTTCAAAGAATAAAAGGCAACAAGTTGTTTCACGCTATCAGCACGCATTTTTTGCGTGTCATTCTCTTTTTCCAGTTCACCTTCGGAAAAGACATTATTGATATGTTTTCTTATAGAAAGCTTCTGGCTGATTGCCGGGAATGTGTGAGCAAGTAAAATCCGAGGGGCGTAAAAACAAAAAAGAGCTACATCGCTGTAACTCTCTTTTTGTGTGGTGCCACCAGGAATCGAACCGGGGACACAAGGATTTTCAGTCCTTTGCTCTACCAACTGAGCTATGGCACCATCGTTTGTTTTGCGAGTGCAAAGTTAATAGAGAAAGTTGAATTGTGCAAATATTTTGATGAAAAAATCTAAGAAATTTTTATCATTGGTGTATAATATTCTGTTTTTCAATTACTTGTAAATTTGAAAATTTTCATCGAAAGTGAGTGGTTTGAGGGAGTTGGAGTGTCAGTTGGTGAGGAGAGAGCGGAAATGTGTGGAAAAAACGGGTGCTTGTCGGTGCTTTTCTGACGGTGGAAGGGTTTTTCTCTGCTTTTCGGGTAGATGAGGGACGGGCGGAGTTTTGATTTCTCGGTTATTTTGCGTAAGTTTGTGGTGGGCAGAGCCTTGAATTGTGCTATGGAGAAATTGATGCAATATATTTGGGAGTACCGGCTGTGGAATCCGTCGTCGATGACAACCAACGATGGTCGCCGGGTGCGAATCATCGACCCGGGACTGCGGAACACGGATGCCGGTCCCGACTTTTTCAACGCGAAAATCGAGATTGACGGCTATGTGTGGGCGGGGAATGTGGAAATCCACTACCGCGCTTCCGACTGGAAACGCCATGGGCATGACCGCGACCGGGCGTATGACTCGGTGGTGCTGCACGTGGTCGACAAGGACGATGCCCCGGTATATCGCAGCAATGGCGAGCGCATACCGCAAATGGTGATGAAGTGTTCGCCACGTTTTTCCGAGCGATATGCTGAACTGGTCGACTCGAAGGTGGAATTGCCTTGCAAGGCGGTGATTCAGGCGATGGACGGGCTGGAAATGGCCGAATGGGTGCAGTCGCTGGCATTCGAGCGGCTACAGGAAAAAGGCCGCCGCGTGAAGGAACTGCTTGAGCGTTATCATGGCAGTTGGGAGGATGCGTGCTACGTTACGTTGGCGCGCAATATCGGTTTCGGCACGAACAACGACGCTTTCGAACGGCTGGCGAAAAGCTTGCCGCTGACGCTGCTCCACAAGCATGCCGACTCGCTTCTCCAACTGGAGGCCTTGTTTTTCGGTCAAGCCGGACTGCTCGACGGGCCGTCGGGCAACGGTGACAAATACTATGAACAATTGCAGCGCGAGTACAACTATCTGCGCACCAAATTCATGCTCCGCCGCCCCGAAGGGCTGGTGTGGAAGTCGTTCCGCATGCGTCCGCAGAATTTTCCGTGGCGGCGCGTGGCGTTGCTTGCCCATTATGTGCACAACGGTTTCCGCCTGTTTGCCGACATTCTTGAAGCAAAGGGCGACGAGGAACGCCTGCGCTCGCTGTTCAGCGTGCAGCTGACGGGCTACTGGAGCCGCCACTATTCGTTTTCGCACGAGTCGCCCGAACAGACGGCGGCCCTCGGCAAAAGCTCGGTCGACATTCTGCTCATCAATACCGTTGCCACGCTCTACTACGTGTACGGCGAAATGACCGACAACTACGAAATGGCGCAGTGTGCCGTCGACCTGCTCGAAAAGCTGCCGCCGGAGCGCAACCGCATCACCTCGCTGTTTGCCTCGGCCGGCATGAAAATCGACAGTGCGCTGGTGTCGCAGGCGGTCATTCAGCTCTACAATGCCTATTGCCTGCAGCGCAAATGTCTGTACTGCCGCACCGGTCATCGGCTGCTTAGTGCCGCTGCTCGTGCCGATTAGGAAGCATACTGCTGTAAAACATGTTTTAATACTATGTTAAAAGGTAGCAAATCTTAAAAGTTTGCTATAATTTTGTCAAATGCTTAACAATGGAAAAAATTTTCCATTAAATCATAAAGAGAATACTCTATAATATAGCGAATATGTTAGAAAAAACCAATGTAAAAACTCTTGAGAATGTAGTAGTTCGCTTCTCGGGCGACTCCGGCGACGGCATGCAGTTGGCGGGTAATATCTTCTCAAATGTGTCGGCAGGGGTAGGCGACCAGATTTCGACATTCCCCGACTATCCGGCAGAAATTCGTGCACCGCAGGGAACATTGAGCGGTGTGTCGGGCTTTCAGGTACATATCGGTAAGGGCGTTCACACTCCGGGTGACGAAGCCGACGTGCTGGTAGCCATGAACCCGGCTGCGTTGAAGCGCCACGCCTGTTTCTTGAAGAAAGGCGGCGTAGCGATTGTTGACATCGATTCTTTCAAGGAATCGGATTTGAAAAAAGCGCTTTATACGACAAACGAGCCTTACAAGGAAATCAATCTTGACGCGCAAGTTGTAGAAGTTCCTATTTCGTCGATGGTGAAATCGGCGTTGGAAGGCTCCGGACTCGACCTAAAGTCGATGCTCCGCTGCAAGAACATGTTTGCTCTCGGTTTGGTTTGCTGGCTGTTCGACCGTCCGCTCGATTCGGCTCTCCACTTGTTGCAGAACAAGTTTGCCAAGAAACCTGCTATTTTTGAAGCTAACGCTAAAGTGATGCGTGCCGGCTATGACTATGGCCATAACATTCACGCGTCTGTTTCCACATACAGAATTGAATCCAGCGAAGCCCGTCCGGGCATTTATACCGACGTGAACGGCAACACTGCCACTGCGTGGGGTTTGATTTATGCCTCTGAAAAATCAGGACGTCCGCTTTACCTGGGAAGCTATCCTATCACTCCGGCTACTGATATTCTTCACGAACTTGCCAAACGCAAGGACTTGGGCGTGAAGGCCTGTCAGATGGAGGATGAAATTGCCGGTATCTGCTCGGCTATCGGTGCATCGTTTGCCGGCGACCTTGCCGTGACCACTACTTCCGGTCCGGGTCTGGCTCTGAAGAGCGAAGGCTTGGGATTGGCTGTCATGGCCGAACTTCCGCTGGTGATTATCGACGTACAGCGTGGTGGTCCTTCTACGGGTCTGCCTACAAAGACTGAACAGACCGACCTGCGTCAGGCATTGTACGGCCGTAACGGCGAATGTCCGATAGTGGTGCTTTCAGCCGCATCGCCGACCGACTGTTTCCACATGGCATTCGAAGCTGCGCGTATCGCCATCGAACACATGACTCCGGTCATCCTCCTGTCCGATGCCTTCATTGCCAACGGCTCTTCGGCATTCCGCTTGCCGGAAGAAGGCGAGTATCCTGCCATCATTCCGCACTATGTGCCGGAAGACAGAAAAGAAGGCTGGCATCCGTATGACCGCGACGAAGAATCGCTCGTGCGCTACTGGGCTATCCCCGGCACTCCGGGCCTGACTCACCGTCTGGGCGGTTTGGAAAAGGACAGCAAGACAGGCGCCATCTCGACCGATCCGGCCAACCACGAAAAGATGGTGAAAATCCGTCAGGCAAAAGTCGACTACATTGCCAACGACATACCTGAAGTTGATCCTTACGGCGACGCTGATGCCGACACACTCGTTGTGGGCTGGGGCGGTACGTTCGGACATATCCACGAAGCTGTCGACATGCTCCGTGCCGAAGGCAAGAAAGTGGCAATGGCCCACTTCCGCTATATCAACCCGCTGCCAAAGAACACCGGCGAAGTGTTCAGCCGCTACAAGAACGTAGTGGTAGCCGAGCTCAACCTCGGTCAGTTTGCCGATTTCTTGCAGGCAAAATTCCCGCATGTCAACATTTCACGCATCAACAAGGTGCAGGGACAGCCGTTCCTCGTACACGAGATTGTAGAAGGCGTAACAAAAATTATGGAGGGCTAAGCTATGGAAGAAATGAAATATCAAGCATCAGATTATAAGAGCGACCAATATGTGCGCTGGTGTCCGGGCTGCGGCGACCACGCTATTCTCAACGTGCTCCACAAAGCCATGGCAGAGCTTGGCGTAGCTCCCGAAAAGACAGCCGTCATTTCGGGTATCGGCTGTAGCTCCCGTCTGCCGTACTATATGAACACCTACGGCTTCCACACGATTCACGGCCGTGCCGCTGCCATCGCTACCGGCTTCAAGGTAGCCAATCCGGATATGACCGTATGGCAGATTTCCGGCGACGGCGACGGACTCGCTATCGGCGGTAACCACTTTATCCACGCCGTACGCCGTAACGTGAACATCAACATGCTGTTGCTCAACAACCGTATCTACGGTTTGACAAAAGGACAATATTCGCCGACATCGGAACGCGGATTCGTGTCAAAGTCATCTCCTTACGGAACAACGGAAGACCCGTTCATCCCGGCTGAACTCGTGTTCGGCGCACGCGGTACCTTCTTTGCCCGCAGCCTCGATGTAGAGCTCAAGACTTCGCAGGAAGTGCTTGTTGCTGCTGCACGCCACAAAGGCGCGTCGGTAGTCGAACTGCTCCAGAACTGTGTGATTTTCAACCACGGCATCTATAGCTTCGTTTCCGACAAGGAACAGCGTCCGGACCACACTATTCACCTCCGCCACGGCGAAAAAATGCTGTTCGGAAAGAACATGGAAAAAGGTCTCGTTCAGGACGGTTTCGGCCTGAAGGCCGTTGTCATCGGCGAAGACGGCTATACGCTTGACGATGTGCTCGTTCACGATGCCCACTGCCAGTCGAATTTCCTCCACCAGCAGCTTGCCATGATGGACGGACACGAACTTCCGCTCGCCATCGGTATTATCCGCGATGTTGAGGCACCGGTTTACGACGAAGAAGTGGCACGCCAGACCGAACAGGTTGAAGCAAAGAAAGGCTTCCACAGCCTCCGCGACATGATTCTCGCCGGCGAAACCTGGGAAGTGAAATAAACCCCGATTTCGTTTTGACTGTATGATATTAAAACGGCCGGATTTCCGATGGAGTCCGGCCGTTTCCGTGTCCAAGAAATAGCCGTAGGCGTAACCCTCGCGGGCGACACCTGCGGCGTGATTGGTTGTAAATAGGAAACCTCTAAAATAAAATGAAGTTGACTGCTCTATTCCTTTCCACCGCCCAACGCGTGGTAGAGGTTGATTACGCCCTGGATTTCGTTGAACTTGTCTTCCGCCATGGTCAGTTCTGCCTGTAGCAGGTTCTGTTGGGCGATGAGCACTTCCAGGTAGTTGGTCGAGCCGTAGTCCATCAGCAATTGGGTGCTTTTGACGGCTCTTTGCAGGGATGCAATCTGCTTTTCGTCGAGCACAAGCCGCTGCTGTGCCGTCTGCCATTGGGTGAGTGCGTCGTTCACTTCCGCTCCGGCATCAAGGATGCTTTGCTGGAAGGAGATAAGCGCCTCTTCCTGCTGCGCCTTCGCTATTTTCAGGTTGGCGATGTTCTGTCCGCGGTTGAAAATGGGCTGTAGCAGCGAACCGACGGCGTTCAGCAGCCATCCGCCCGAATTGACAATTCCGGCGCCGCCGCTGTTGGTCCAGCCGGCCGTTCCGCTGAGCGAGATGTTGGGGTAGAATGCCGCGCGTGCAACATTTGTGGCGTAGTATGCCTGTGCGAGCGTGGCTTCCGCCTGTCGGATGTCAGGACGGTTGCCGAGCAGTTGCAGGGGTACTCCGGTCGACAGTTCCGTCGGGAATTGCTGTTCGTCGAGCGTAGTCCGCTCGATGCGTCCCGGTGCTTTTCCGAGCAGCACCGACAGCGAGTTTTCCACCGACTGTATCTGCTGTTGCAGGCTGAGCACGCTGCCTTCCAGACTCAACTGGCTGGCTTCCGCCTGTGCGATGGCTGCATCGGTTACCGTGCCGAATGTTTTCAACGCCTGAAGCGTGCGCACATAGTCGCTCCAGTTTTCCGAAGTGCGGCGACTGATGGCAAGTTGTTCGTCGAGCATCAGCAGCATGTAGTAGCTGTTGGCTATGGTGGCCACAAGCTGTGTCTGTACGGCCTGGCTGTAGGCTGTGTTTTGCCAGAGCACGGCTTCCGCCCCACGCTTTTCATTCAGGATTTTTCCGAACAGGTCGATTTCCCAACTTGCCGACATCGCCAAAGAGTAGGATTTAGGAGTAGATTCCCCCTTAAACTGTCCGACGGAGCCGTCCGCACCGAGCGACAGCGAAGGGAGATAGGTCATTTTTGAGCTGAGCAAAGCCGCTTCCGCTTCTTTCACCTTCAGCAGGGCGATGCGCATGTCGGCATTGTTTTTCAGTCCCGAATCAATATGTTGCTGAAGCAGCGGGTCGGCAAACAGTTCTTTCCACGACAGCGAAGCCAATGATGTTGTGTCGCCGTTTGCCGCCGGCTGGCGGTAGAGGCTGTCGCTTGCGCTGACACCTTCCGGACGTTCATAGCTTTTGTAGATATGACAGCTTCCGAAGGCAAATGTCAGCGACAGCCCGATGAGCATATTTCTTATTATTTGAGTCTTCATGAGGTTATTCGTTTTGTGGTTCGACATCTGCCGGCTTTTTGCGGTTCGGCATCACTTTCTCCTGAATGTACTGGAATACGCAGAACAGCACCGGAACGACAAACAGCAGGGCAACCGTACCGATGAGCATACCGCCCACGGTGCCCACGCCCAGCGAAATGTTGCCGTTGGCACCTACGCCCGTAGCAAACATCATCGGGAGCAGACCGAAAATCATGGTGAGCGAAGTCATCAGAATCGGGCGCAGACGCACTTTTGCCGCCGAGATGGCCGCCTGTGTAATCGACAGTCCGTGGTGGCGTCGTTCGGAAGCATATTCCGTCAGCAGGATGGCTGTTTTGGAAAGAAGTCCGATAAGCATAATCAACCCCGTCTGCATGTAGATGTTGTTTTCCAGTCCGAACATCTTCGCGAACAGGAAGCTGCCAGCCAGACCGAACGGAACGGAAAGGATGACGGCCAACGGAATGAACAGACTTTCGTAGAGCGCACACAGAATCAGGTAGATGAACACCACGCAGATAATGAACACGATGGCCGCCGTATTGCCGGTCGACGCTTCCTCGCGCGACATGCCTCCGAACTCAAAGCCGTAGCCTGCGGGCAGCACTTCCTGTGCTACTTCGCGTATGGCCTGAATGGCCTGGCCGGAACTGTAGCCGTTGGCAGCCTCACCGTTGACGGCAATGGCCGAGAACAGGTTGAAGCGCGACAGGCTTTCCGAACCGTAGACACGTGTCAGTGTCAGATACTGTCCCAGCGGCGACATTTCCCCGTCGGAATTACGGACAAACATATTGTCGAGCGAAGCCTTGTCGAGGCGGAATTCAGGCGAAGCCTGCACCATGACACGGTAGAGCTTGGAGAAACGGTTGAGGTTGGAAGCGTAGTTTCCGCCGATGTAGCCCGAAAGGGTGGAAAGCACGTCCGACGGCGACACCTTGTTCCGCTTGCAGAGTGCCGCATCGACTTCCACCAGATATTGCGGATATTTGGTGTCGAAAGTCGTGTAGGCACGCGACACTTCCGGACGCTCGTTCAGACGGTCAATCATTTGTCGTGTATATTTCTGCAAATCGTCGATAGAGCCGCCCTTCTGGTCCTGGATATAGATTTCAAAACCGCTGCTGAGTCCGTAGCCCGGAATCATCGGCTGTCCGAACGCACGGATTGTGGCATTGGTGATATGGTCGGTCAGACTGTAGATTTTTTCGATGACGGCTGTCATGTTGTGTTCTTCGCCTTCGCGTTCCTCCCAGGGGAGAAGACGGATGATGAACTGTCCGTTCGAAGCACCTTCGCCGGCTGTAAAGCTGTTACCGGTCACTTTCGAGAAAATCTGGATTTCAGGAATCTTGTTCAGTTCCTTTTCCACTTCCTGCATCACTTCTTTCGTTTTGGCGAGACTCGTTCCCGGTGCCGTCTGGATGTTCATGAATATGGTTCCCATGTCTTCCGAGGGGACAAGTCCGGTTTTGGTTGTATTCATCAGCAGGACGAGTCCGCCGCATGCCACAATCGTCAGTGCACCTGCCAGCCATTTGTGTTTCAGGAAGAACATCACACCGAATTTATAGCGGTTGACAAGCCGGTTGAATCCGGCATCGAAGGCAACGTGGAATCGTGACGAAAAACTCATCTTTTTGCCGTTGGCACCGGTGGAGTGGGGAGTCATAATCAAGGCGCAGAGTGCCGGACTCAGCGTCAGGGCGTTGATGGCGGAAATGGCAACGGCAATCGCCATCGTCAGGCCGAACTGTGTGTAGAACGTACCCGTCGTACCGCCGATAAAGCATACGGGGATGAACACCGCCATGAATACAAACGTGGTGGTGATAAGTGCGGAGGTGATGTTGCCCATTGCGGAAATGGTGGCGGTATAGGGCGATTTTACCCCTTCGTCGAATTGCGCCTGCACCGCCTCGACCACCACAATGGCATCGTCGACCACCGTACCGATGACCAGCACGAGTGCAAACAGCGTCAGCATGTTCAGGCTGAAGCCTATGATGTAGAGGAACGCAAATGTACCGATAAGGCTGACGATGATGGCAATCGTCGGGATGAGAGTGGAACGGAAACTTTGCAGAAAGACATAGACGACGAGCACAACGAGAATGATGGCCTCGACGAGCGTTTTCACCACGTTTTTGATGGAAGCGTCAAGGAAGTCCTTTGTACTCATCAGGTCGACAAGTTCCATGCCTTTCGGCAGCGATTCCGATATTTTTTCCACTTCGGCATCAATCAGTTTGATGATTTCATTGGCGTTTGATCCGGAAGTCTGTGCAATCATACAGGTAGCACCCGGTTTGCCGCTCACCTCACCGGTGACGGTGTATTTCAGCAGTCCCAGTTCGACAGTCGCTACATCTTTCAGGCGCAGCACTTCTCCGTTGTCGAGTGCACGGATGACGAGATTTTCATAGTCCTCCTCGTTTTCATAACGGCCGCGGTATTTGAGCACATACTGGAACGTGTTTTCCGATTCCGAGCCCAGTGTTCCGGTCGGCGATTCAATGTTCTGTTCGGCAAGAACCGTGGCAATGTCGGAGGGGACAAGACCGTATTTTGCCATTTTGTTCGGGTCGAGCCAGATGCGCATGGAGTAGTCGGAACCGAACACGTTGGCTTCACCGACACCCGGAATACGCGACAGTCGGGGTTCGATGTTGATTTTCATATAGTTGTTGAGGAACTCCTCGTCGAAAGAGCCGTCAGGGCTGTAGATGGCAATGGATTTGATGTTGCTCGTCTGGCGTTTGCGGACGGTGATACCTGTTTTTGTCACTTCCGCCGGCAGCAGTCCCTGAGCCGAAGCGATACGGTTCTGCACGTTCACCATCGCCATGTCCGGGTCCGTTCCCTGGCGGAAATAGATGGTGATGCTGGCCGAACCCGTGTTTGTTGCCGAGGAAACCATGTAGGACATGTTTTCCACACCGTTGATGAATTCTTCCAGCGGTACAATCACACTTTTCTGTACCGTTTCCGCGTTCGCACCAGTATAGGTGGCTGACACTTTCACGGTAGGCGGAGCAATTTCAGGAAATTGCTCGATTGGCAGTTGCAACAGTCCGATAGCGGAAATATGTGAAGGCACTTGTTGTGTTTGTCCTGTTGCTGGTTGTCACGGAACTGGTCAGCCGTTTTCCGATGCCCGACAGCGAAGGCTCGCCTGTCGATATCCGTGTTCGCAATCATTTCCGAACGCAGACGATGTGGTTCTTCTTTCTGATAGTCACGGGCTTCTCGCTTGCCATTGAACTGATTTACGAGCTGTTCCGGCAAAGGCTGCAACAGCAGGAGATAGAAACGGAAAAGAACAAGGCCATGCTTGCCGCCTACAAGTCGCAGATTAATCCGCCTTTCCTGTTCAACACGTTGAATGCTTTGTATGGGCTTGTCGTGTCGAATTCAAGCCATACGGAGGCCGCCTTCATCAAGTTTTCCAACATCCTCAAATACATGTATTCGCAGACGGATGTCGAGAAAATCGACATTGACAGTGAAATCAGCTATATCCGCCAGTATGTCGACTTACAGAAGTTGAGGCTGAACCACCATACTAAAGTGGAACTGGAGTGCGACATCGATGACGGCAGCGGGCAGGTGCCGCCCATGATACTGATTACATTTATAGAAAATGCGTTCAAATACGGTTCGTCGCCTGATGAGGACTGCACTATTTTTATCTGTATCAAGGAGAGCGGCGGTGTGCTGACGATGACTACCCGCAACCGTGTCATGAAAGAGCGCAGCGAAGATGCCATGGCGGTGGGGATGGAAAATTGCCGCAAGCGGCTGCAACTGCTTTTCCCCGGACAGTATGAACTGAACACGCAGCTGCTCGACGGCGTGTATGTGGTGAACTTAACAATCCGTTTGAAATGAAAAATATAACCTGCATAGCTATCGACGACGAACCGTTTGCATTGACTGTCATCAAGAGTTTCTGCGAACGGAAAGGGGGCATCAGCCTGACGGTTTACGACGAGCCGCGGGTGGGATTTGAGGCCATAAAGCGCGAACAGCCCGACCTGGTATTGCTCGACATTGAAATGAACAGCATCAGCGGACTGGAAATAGCCCAGCATCTGCCGGAGAAGACGGTGCTTGTTTTTACAACCGCCCATGCGCAGTTTGCGCTGGAAGGGTTCAATCTTGATGCCGTCGATTTCCTTCACAAGCCGTTTGCCTACGACCGTTTTGAGGTGGCGCTTAACAAGGCTTTCCGGCGCATTGCCATGAAAAATGCAGTGCAGACAAAGGAAAGCATCACCGTGAAGCAAGAATACAACAATGTGGTCATTCCTTTGGACGACATCCTTTATGTGGAGGCTATGGAAAACTATACGAAGATTTACCGTCGGGAGAAGGGATACGTGCTGTCGCGCATGAGCTTGAAATCCATTCTTGAGATGCTTCCCGAACAGCAGTTCTTCAGAATCCACAAGTCGTATATCGTGCCGGCCCACAATGTGTCAGGTTATGTCAGCCACCGTGTGACCTTGCACACTCCTTCCATCGAACTGCCCATCGGACGGACCTACCTGCCGGCATTTATAGAGTGGATTGGGAAATAAAAAATGAAGAGTTGCCAATACCACATTGACAACTCCTCCCCAATCATAATGAAATAGCGGTTACTACTTTTTGTATTTATCCGTTTTCATTCAAAAGCACGGAAGTTTGTGTGCTAATTTTTGTCTATTAAATTACTTTGTAAACTTTGCTGCCATTTTTTCATTCATTGTTTTTCATTTAGATAAGGTTGCTGTGAATGTTTTTCGATATGTTTCTTTAACTTGCCATTGTAAAGCTACACAAAGATTTTGATAATGTCAAGTGGTTGTTGACCAACTCCCGAAAATTGATGACAAAAGTGAAAAAAGCCTCGGCGGATTGCCGAGGCGCTATGTCGTTATTTTGCTAGCAGGTCTGTGTAGTAGCTTCTTACATCAGTCCATCGGTAGAACGGGAACTGGTCGGTAGCTACCGGTATGTGCACTTCCTTTTCGTTGTGGAGTACTTTTACAAGAATGTCGTCGGTTGTCCCTCCCTTTTTCTTGAAGAACACAAGTTGCAGGTTGGCGGCCATCGGCGAAACCTTGAAGTCGGTCCAGTGCTGGTAGACGGTATAGGGGTCGCTGACGCAGGCATCGCAGTTTTCGATTCCCATCAGTGCCGTGAGCGGCGTAATGTTGGAGTCGTGGGCGAAACGGAGTGTGGCGGCGGTATTGCCGTCGGCGATGGCAGCATCCGCGCTCTCGATGATGTTGCGGAGCAAATCTTTGTAGCTGTTCATAATGGCGCCTTTGGCTGCGGCATGGTTGGCGTTGGTGCAGTAGAACTGATAGTTGAAGCATTGCCAGAGGTCATACAGTTCGTCGGGCGTGAACAGATCGTAGAACGACACAGGAGTTTCCATGTTCTGCATGTCGCTTGCCACCCAGTAGAAATCCCATACGAGTTCGAACGGGTCGATATTTTTCAGCACATATTCATCGTTGCAGAACAGGGCTTTGACAAAACGGTCGGAATGAGTGTGGGCTCTGCGGAATTTTTCGTATTCGATACGCCACGGGCCGTTGTTGCCGGTAAACGCATTCGCCTCGTCGGAGCGGCCGGTGAGATAGCCCATGTATTTGCGGCTGGATTCGTAGTATATGCTCAGTTTCGGGTTCAGTTCCTTCAGGCGGTCGCCGAAGGCAGCCATACTCATGGCACATCGCAGAACGATGGACGAACGGGCAGAAATAGTGCGTCCGTCGGCAAATACTTGCGGATAGTTGCGGTACATGCGTTCGGCAATGCCGCGGTGCTGTCTGACACCCAGCGGCGAAAGGTCCTCGGCGCGTCCTTCAGCTTCCTTGTAGATTTCATGCAGGCGGTTGAGGGCATCCTTGCCGAGCGGAGTCAGTGCGTTGGCCTTGTTGGCATTTTCCATTGTGCGGATAACGTCGGTATAGTCGGTTTCCGCAAGCAGGTAGCGCGAACCGTGACGGCCGAAGTGGCTTATGTAGAACGGTGTATAGCCTTTTGGTGTAGGTGTCACCTTGTTGTTTTCAACCGACGGATAGGCGAAATACACGCCGGCAGTTTTTTCGATAGTACCCAACACTTCCTCTTTGGTAGTCTGGGCACAGAGGGATAGTGTTCCGAAAAGGGCAACAGCAACAGTTGCCAAAATTTTGTTTTTCATACTGATAAATTAAAAAGTTAAAAATCCTAATGGCTCTAATCTTTTTCTATCCTCATCTTTCATACAAGCTATTGCAAAGCTATAAAAAAAGCGCATAAGATTCTCTTTAATTAGGAGGAAAATGATGGTTCACTTCCGTTAAAATTCGGAAAAACGCAAAAAAACTATTTACTTTGTAAGTGCTAACGGCAGTCCGACTGCGTCGGATCGAATTCCTTTTATTACAAAGAAACAGATTATGGCATACAGCAAATACTATGTGGTTTGGGTGGGACGTCACCCGGGAATCTACGAATCGTGGGAAGAATGTCAGGCGGAAACCGACGGCTTTCCGAATGCCCGCTACAAGGCTTTCTCCAACCGCACGGAGGCTATCCTTGCCTATCGCGAGAGTGACAGGGAGGCTTCGCAGGTGCTGCGTGCCATTGCCAATCATTTGAAGGAAGAGGAACAGCCGGTCGACTATAGCATGATTCCCGAAATACAGGTGGAAAGCATTGCCGTCGATGCCGGTTGCCGCGGCAATCCTGGTATTATGGAATATCGGGGCGTATATGTTCGCACGGGACAGGAAATTTTCCGTGTCGGTCCGTATCACGACGGAACGAACAATATCGGCGAGTTTCTTGCTATTGTTCACGGACTGGCTTTGCTGAAAAAGAAAGGCAGCAATATGCCGATTTACAGCGACAGCAAGATAGCCCAGAAATGGGTGCGCGACAAAAAGTGCAACACCAAACTTATGCCCACCGAGCGCAACGGCGAACTGCTGGCCATCGTCCGCCGTGCGGAAGCCTGGTTGCAGAACAACACCTATTCCAACCCGATTATCAAATGGGAAACCGAACGCTGGGGCGAAATCCCCGCCGACTTCGGCAGAAAGTGAGGTTGCCATAGGTGTTTATAAATCAGCAGCTTGTGCTATGAAAATATTTGAAATGTTTTGTAATTTAAAATAGATTTATTACCTTTGCACCATTAGAACCTGCCAAGCCTCTTTACAATGCTCAAATCGGCGGGTCATTTTTTTATATACCTGTATCTAATGTGAAGAAGCATTTTACTAAACCATATTCTTCGCCGAAAGAGATAGTTCAAATTCTAAAAACTCGCGGTATGGTCATGGATGATGAACAGAAAGTTGAAAATTACTTGCTGAACATTGGTTATCATAGACTGTCCGCTTATGTGTTCCCATTTTATCGAATGCCAAAGAGCGACTTGATTTTGAAAGACAATGTTACTTTTCGGCAAATTCTTACGCTGTATCGTTTTGACAAAAAATTGCGACTTCTGCTTTTCAATGAGATTGAGAAAATAGAGGTAGCCATTCGCAGTGTCTTGGCCAATATCGGGTGTCAGGAATTGGGAGACAAGTATTGGATAACGAAGCCTGAATACTTTGCGAATCCCGAGAAGTTTAAACAGACTTTAGCCATTATTGACAAAGAACTGACATCAAGCAAAGAAGACTACATTGGTGACTTTCGGCTGAATTTTATCGAAGATTATCCACCTGCATGGATGATAACAGAAATATTGTCATTTGGTAACTTGAATTATATCTATTCGAATATTGCCAGTAACAGGTTGATGAAGCAGATTGCCGGTTGTTTTGGATTGAAACCTCAAGTTTTTACTTCTTGGTTGACGGTGCTTGCCAATCTTCGTAATATGTGTTGCCACCATGCAAGAGTTTGGAACAGAGATTTTATGTTAAATCCGGCAGAGCCGCGAAAAACGGCTAACGTATGGTTAAACGCGCCAAATGTAGATAAGAAAAGAATTTACTATCGTTTGTGTATAATTCGCTATTTTTTGGTGTCAGTCTCTCCTGAAAATAACTTCAATGAGAAACTTTTAGATTTGTTGGCCGACTTTCCGTCGATAGATATTGCAGCAATGGGATTTAGTCAGAATTGGGAATGTGAAGATTTATGGAAATAAAAATACAAACAAAAAACACCCCGGCGGTGCTCTGCTCGCGCAGAACAGCGTCGGGGTGGCTGCTTGTAGGCTTAGAAGCCTACGGGGCGTTGCGTTCGGCTGTTCGCCCCTAAATTTACCCTACGTTCGTTGGCTTTGATGACGTCTTCTTCCATGATGCGGCAGAAGTCGTCTTTTTTCGGCTGTGCAATTTTCATTACCCGCTTTGCCATTTCGGGCTGAATGCCGGTTTCTATAAAGTTTTTTATCCAGCGGGCGTTGCTGAAATTTTTGTCCTTGTGGCGCACCTTGTCGTCGGCAATCTTTTTCAGTGCGGATTTTGCCTCGGGTGTCAGCCGCATGGCTTTTTCTTTCAGCTGCCGTTCGCCGATTTCAATCAGTTCGTCGGCGGAATAGTCGTCGAAATGGAACTTGTGGGCGAAACGGTCGAGAAGTCCCTCGTTGGCATCCATCATTCGCATCAGTTCCTTTTCGTAGCCTGCAAAAATGACTACCATGTCGGGGTCGGGTTCGCTCATCACCGGCAGCAGTGTTTCGATGACACGCATGCCGAAATCGCGGCGGTCCTCACCGCCGGAGAAAAGCGTGTAGGCCTCGTCGATGAACAGCACATTCCCGCGTGCCGAACTGATGATGCTTGCCGTGTTCGCCTCTGTGTCGCCGATGTATCGTCCGACAAGTCCGGCACGATTGGTTTCTATTACGTCGCCTTTAGAGAGCAGACCCATAGAGCGGTAGATTTTTCCTACCATTTTCGCTACGGTTGTCTTTCCCGTTCCCGGATTTCCGAAGAATAGCATGTGGTTGGGCATGGAACTTTTTTCGGGCAATCCGAATTTCTGGCGCATTTTCGTGAACCGTGTCAGAGCAAACGAGTCGGCCATGTGCGATTTCAGATTTTTCAATCCGACAAGGCTGTCGAGCTCCTTCATGCACTCTTCAAAAGATTCCGTTTTCAGGATGTTGGTCTGTTCGTCGAAATCTTCCGCCGTCAATATGGTTGAGCCGGGGTTGCGGCGCTCGTGAGGCATCAGGAACGTCTGTTCGACAAGTTCCTCGAAGTTGCTGGCTTCCCAGGCGGAAATATCGCTTGACTCCATAAGTTGTGCCACGAATTCGTGCATCCGTTTCAGAAACGGTGCGCTCATCGTGTACTGCTTGTCGGCTATCATCGTTTCCAGATAGTTGGCCACCACATCTGCTCCGCCGATTCGGATTGTAAATCGGTCGTTGAGGCGGATGGCGCGTGAAATGGACGGGTTTTGGCGGCAAACCTGATGGAATTCCTGTTCCGTGCAGTAGATGGCCAGTGTCCATGCCTTTTCGTTAAGTCCGTGAACTATCTGTCGGGCAATTGTTTTGCCGTCGCCATAGGTGAGGCTGCTGACATCTTTACCCAGCACGATGTTCTTTTCCGTGCATTTGAAGAAAACCGTGTTGGTGTTGCCCAACGGCTGGTTTTGCAACTCGCTGATGTTTTCTTGTACGGTTGTGAATGTGACTCCCGAGTTAATGTCGGTCATTTTCGAAGCAAGCAGTCCGGCTACCCGATGGGCAATCGACTGACTTTTCGAAAGCACAGCGTAGTGGTGTGATACCTTGTCCTGCTTGGTCGGATGCATTTGCTGATAGTCGGCATATCTTATGGCAAGTTTCAGTTTGTCATCGGGATGGAGCGGAAATTTCAGCAATGCTTTTCCCTGCAACATGTTGGCAAACGTATACAGCTTTTCCACGTTTCTCGTTTCCGTCCTGTTTAGGGTGTGGAAGGTGACTTTTCCGTCGGCGGAAACCGTCATGCGTGCAGCATGGATAATCTGTTCGTCTATACTGAAGGCGATGCTGTAATTGCCCGGCTTCCAGGAAACGGAAGGCGTTAGCGTACATTCCATTTTCTTTTTGTCCGCTTCTACTATCTGCTCGTTTTTGGCTACGAGCATAAGCTGTTCGTTGAAGAGCGTGGCCTGTAGTTTGATGTAGGCAGCAGTTGGTTTCTCGAATTGCGCTGTGATTTTCAGCGGCGAGAAGGTGAAATGCGGCTTTGCCTTGCTGAAGGATGCAGATTCCCCAATGATTTTTGGACGGTCGCCCACCTCGTTGTTGTAGATGTAAAACTCGATGTAGGAGTGGTTGCCGATGGTTTTCCAGTTTCCTTGGTTGATAGCGGTATCGGCCACCAGAATCATGTATCTTCCCTGTGTTCCCTGATAGGCACATTCGAAGTAGTGGCAGAGGCCATCGATAAACGTTTTGTCGTTAGGGGTGGCCATAAGAGTCGGGCGGTTGCTGGTTTCGTAGATATACACAGTCGGACTGCTTGGATTTTCCTGTTTGTGGTTGATGGAAAAAGCAATGTAAGGATCATCATTGTAGTGTGTCGTTTCATTTACCAGCATGGTTTGACTTAGGTCAAAACTGCTTGCATCGACCGATATGGATTCTACCTCTGTCCGGTTGCTGCCGTTTTGGGGAATGTAGACACGTCGTCCGTTAATGGTGGCAGGCCTTAGCGATTGAAGTGTGTCGCTGTCTACTTTCTGCTCCAATCGGAAAGGTTCTTCCGCTTTTTCCTCCTCTGCGCTTTCTTCTTCCTCGTCATCGGCGATGAATTCTTCCAGCAGTCTTTCGAACTCTTCTGCGTTGATATCATTTTCGTCTGTTTCCTCGTTTTCCGTTTCTTCGGATGTATCGTTGAGCAAGTCGTCTGTTTCTTCGTCAGTGTCAAATTTTTTCATAGAAATGTAGGATTAAAGTTTGTGAATCAAATGAAAGAATGTGTGGTAAATGTGGGGGTTGGATGAAAATCAATGCTCCCGACGTGGGAGCATTGACACACGCATCCAGCCTGTACATTTCCCTACGCGTACAGAAGCTCACGAAGAGCTACGTCCAACCTAACGTTGCCGGAGGTGCGTGTTTTTTCGATGAAAAAAGAGTCTCCGGTGTTTCTTTTGATTTATGGTGAAGGCGTGCACGGCGGACGTGGGCCGTCGGCATACGCCTGCGGACAGTTCGCGGTTGCCGGACAGAAGTCTGTCCGGGATTGACGATACATTCCGGGTGTCGGAAGCTGAGGTCCCGAATGGAGGGGGTAGGGTATGGCTGAGAGGTATAAGCTCTTCAGCCGCAGAATGTCAAAGAGCGTTTACGCTTGGGGGTATCAGTCCCTGTTCCGCTTCCGTGGGCGAAAGCAGATGCGCTGTTAAACTGGATAGGAAATCATGTTCGTTACCTTGAGGAAAGTCGGTCACTCTATTTCTTGGCAGCCGTGAGGCGGCGTTCGAATCCTGCCGTGAGTTCAAGGTCGGACGTACGGCAATCAAGCGACGACAGTAAGGTCGAAGTTCCGAGGTTCGGAAAAGGGCAAACACATTCTATGACCGTTGTGCGGCCATATCTTTTCTCATTACTTGTTGGGGATTAATTCCTTTTTTGGGCTGTAAATTTTTAGTTGTGTTTCTTTTTAGTATACGGAATGCTAAATTTCCCGCTTTTTTCTTAGTCGTTGCGGATTTTATTCCAAATTCAAAATTAGGAATAATTTTTGAAACTTCCAAATATTTATTGGATAATTTTAACCTTCGTAGACAAACTGGTCTGGAATTTTTAGCTTTGTGGCACTTTGTCTTGTTGTATGTCACCTTATTAGGTGATTTATGTTCTTGTCGTAATGTTAAAAACCAGATAAAGTATTACGAGAATTTTTTTACTTTTTGATTTTTTACTAACTTGCAATTATACAATACTATGTGATGTTAAAAGTTATGTTGTTCATTAATTTCTATATATTTTTATATGAGAATAACAATTGAGCCTGCCTCTACTTTTGAAGAATTACAGCGACAATTCAGTTTGTCGGATGCAACTTATGTGATAAATTTTGATCAGCAAACATTCGGAACATCGATTAACCCTTTGATATTTCCACAAGGTTGTAGACTGGAATTTTGTGGAGGTGCATTTGTAGGAGGATGTGTTTTGTTTAATGGATTGTTGCAGAATGACGTGTCCTATCCTGTATGGAAAAATGTGAGTATTCGGTATGAAACTGCGGATTTTGCATATATGGGTTTTTTTAATGAATATTTGCGTCCGGAATGGTTTGGTGCGGTTGGAGATGGCTTTACGGATGATTCCGTTGCTCTTCAACAATGCATAAATGAGGCAAGATTCTCTGGTTCAAAAGTGTTTCTGGCAGCAAAAAGATATTTATTGAAACAAACAATATATTTGTTTTCTGGTTCATGTATAGAAGGGAATTTGCCGGGTAGCATTGATCAGAGTGTACAAATAGGTTCATCATTGGTTTTTGATCTGCCGGAAGCAACAGATGTTGCGATAGATTTAAATTCGGGAAGAAGTAGTTCTATCGATATATCGGGAGGATACAAGTTTATTATAAAAAGGTTGGGAATTGTAAATTATAAATTGGTCTCAAATATTGGAATTCGGTTGATTTCAGAAGAGGAAAGGCCGGTTCCAAGAGAAGGTTTGATAGAGAATGTACTAATAAGATATTTTGAAACGAGTGTACAAATTAATGCGTTGTCGTATGTTAAATTTTCTCAGATTTGTCTGACTGATTACAAAGTGGGAATAAAAATTGATAAACTTGGTCGTTATTTGGAATTTGGTTGGTTTCATAACGTGTATATGAATACAGGTGAGCCTGACAGTGTTGGTTTGGATATTGGGAGTGGAAATAATTTGTATTTTAATGAAGTTGATATCAATGGGTGCTCTATTGGTATTGAAATCCACTCTGAACAAGCTATATTTAATAATTTCTTCTCAAGGATAAATTTGACAAGTTGCGAAACGGGAGTATCAATAAGAGCTGTTAAAAATTTTATTACGAGGTTGAAATTTGCAGAGGTGACTATTTACCGTTCAACTTATGGGTTTCTCTTTGATAGGTGTGAATCCTATAACATAGGGGAATCGTCTTTCGTCGATATTATTGATTCAGCAGAAAATGATGGTTATTTTCTTATGATAAAAGATAGATCGTTGTCATTGTCTTCGTGTGTCTTTGAACGAATTCGGGTCCTTGGTCGTATTGTGGGCTTTTCTCATGTTAGAAAGTTGAATTTGATAAACTTGGATGCTGTCGGAGAATTTGTGGTATCAGCAGGCAGTCGTTCGTATACGCATATAGTGACCAATCGGTCTGTTTTGGATTTTATACCTTCTGTTATTGTCGACTGCAATGACAAGGGATTGTTGTATTCTGTTTCTGTAACAAACACATTATTCGGAACACTGTCCATTCGAATCGATTTGGAATCAAGTTTGCTTCATGATGTACGGTTCAATTATATGTTTACCCGTTTGTCTTAAAATTTGAATATATGGAAAATAGAAACACATTGTTGTCGAGAACTATATCTTTCTTGCGATTTCCGATGATATTTTTTATTCTCTATCTGCATGTTGTATTGGGGACGTGGAATGATGGAAGTGTGCAGAACAGTGATATATTTGTAAATTATGAGAGAGTACGTTTCTTTTTTGTGGAGTCGATTTCCCGCATATTTGTACCCTGTTTCTTCTTTATTTCGGGTTTCTTGTTTTTTTATGGTCGGGATTTTAGTGGAAAAGTTTACCGGGAAAAGTTGAAACGTCGTTTTCGGTCGTTGGTGGTGCCTTATGTGTTTTGGAATTTGTTTGTTGTATTTCTTTATTTTATAGGAGAGATGTTTGTGCCGTCTCTTATGTCCGGACAGAATCAGGTCACTAGCTTTGGTATCAGAGATTTGTTAATGTGTTTTTGGAACATTAAGGATGGTTCTCCAATCAATCTGCCGCTTTGGTTTTTACGTGACTTGATTGTCTTGTCGGTGTTTTCTCCGGTGATTTATGTATGTGTTTGGTGGGGTCGGCATTGGGTAGTATTGCTAACTGCATTGCTGTGGCTCTTATGGGGAACGCCTACTAATTGTTTTGTGGGCATTTTTTTCTTTACAGCAGGAGCTTTTTTGGGAATTAAAAATATTGATTTTGTAATGCAAATGCTTCCTTGGCGCAAGCTGTTTTTGCTTTTTTATGTCGTTGTTATGTGGTCGGGTGTTTTGCTCTTGTGGCATGGAGTGAATGTTGGCGAATATTTGCAAAAGGCTGGTATTCTTTTGGGCTTATGTTCAGTTTTGTCATGGACTGGTTGTCTGCTTGAAAAGCATCCGCTGCGTAATCGGTTGCTGGAACGGAGTTCATTCCTGGTTTATGCTTACCATGGCCTGCCTTTACTTTTTCTTTCCAAATTGTCGGTCTATCTCTTGCATCCTGATTCTTCGTGGAAGTTGATTGTTCTCTTTCTGCTCCTTCCTGTTGTTGTCAGTGTGATTGGGGTTGGGCTATATGCGTTTATCGACAGGTTTGTCCCGGGACTGAACCGTTGGATAAGCGGACGGTGACTATTGCAGAAATGGTTTTCAGATTATTACTGTCCGCTAAAAGTTCATACATCATTATAATGATAGGGCCGTCCTCCGATTTTGGAAGTCAGCCCTATTTTGGTTATCTTTGAGTCACCACACTAAAAGTTTAACCATGAGCAAAAGTACA
>OJKC01000377.1_pt1 | contig 40035 bp, 32 predicted proteins | sample 1596401 | NCBI WGS metagenome assembly OJKC01 (sample SAMEA4350162, study PRJEB24818) | metagenome | biome: human; feature: gut; material: faeces | place: Denmark | collected 2013-09 | reverse complement strand
CAGCGCGCCGTCGCCGAAATAGCCGGACAGCAGGATGCACTTCGTTTCGCTGTCATCCCGCAGCCGCCGCAGCAGCCCCACGCCGTCCAGACCCGGCAGCATCGGATCCAGCAGCAGCACCTGCGGACGGTGCTGCTCCACCGCAGCCAGCGCCTGCCGCCCGTCGCTGACGGACGCGGCGATGCGGATATCGCCCGCGCTGTCCAGCTCCCGTTCCAGCCATCTTCGGTAATCCTCGTCGTTGTCTGCTATGCAGACGGTGATCTGCTCACTCATCGTAAGCTCCCCCTTAACAAATTATTTACGGTGCACAACGCATCAAAACACACCACGAATCGCTACACCGTTATCAAAAATAACACTTTTCCCCGAAAAATGCAACCGTAATTTGTCGAACCATTCCGTTTTCGTTCGACATTTTTCGACACATTTTGACAAAAACGGGCGATTCTCCGCTTTTACACAAGATTCCACTCTAAATATAGCATATTCTCGTGTGACACCCCTGCCGGACGCGGCATAGACTGGACTGCGGGTCATGCCCGCAATCTGAACACAGGAGGCCGCACCATGGCAACTTTTACCAACCAAGCGACCCTGACCTACAACGGTCAGACCACCACATCCAACGTGACGGTGGGTGAGCTGGTAGAGACGCTCACCGCCGCCAAGACCGCCGTCGTCCCCACCTACGACCCGGACGGCCGCGTCACCTACGTTATCTCGCTGGTCAACAGCGGCGCCGCCCCGCTGACGGGGCTGACCGTCACCGACGATCTGGGCGGCTACACCTTCAACGGTGCCACCGTCTACCCTCTCAGCTACACCGCCGGCTCCGTGCGCTACTACCAGAACGGTGCTTTGCAGACCGCGCCCACCGTTACCGCCGGTCCTCCTCTTGTCTTTACCGGCATCACCGTGCCCGCCGGCGGCAATGCGGTGATCGCGTATGAGGCCGCGCCCACCGCCGCCGCTCCGCGCAGCGCCGAGGGGCTTGTCACCAACACGGCGACGGCCACCGGCGCAGGACTGGTGAACCCGGTAACGGCCACGGAGACGGTGTCGCCCACCGCCGCGCCGCGGCTGTCCATCAGCAAGTCCCTCTCCCCCACCACCGTGACGGAGAACGGGCAGCTGACCTACACCTTCGCCATGCAGAACACCGGCAACACGGCGGCGGACGCCGCAGCCGGCGCTGTTGTCACCGACACCTTCGATCCCCGGCTCAGCGGTCTGACCGTGACCCTCAACGGCACGGCGCTGACCACCCCGGCGCAGTACACCTATGATGCCGCCACCGGCGTGTTCGCCACGGTGCCCGGCGTCATCACCGTACCCGCCGCCACCTTCACCCAGGACGCCGCCACCGGCGCGTACAGCGTTACCCCCGGCACCGCTGTGCTCACCGTCACCGGCACGGTGTAAGAGAAAGCCCTCCGGCCGAAGGCCGGAGGGCTTTCTTATGCTTATTCTAATGCGTCGTGGCTTTCGAATACGTCGTTGATGCTGCCGTAGCGGTCGGCGGGCTTGTCCGGCTCCGCCGGAGATGCGCCCTTGGCCATTTGCAGCTCCTGCCACTTCTCGCGGGTGATAAGCAGCTGCCGGGGCTTGCTGCCCTCGAAGGGGCCCACATAGCCCCGCTCCTCCATCTGATCCACCAGACGGGCGGCGCGGGAATAGCCCAGCTTTAACCGCCGCTGGAGCATGGACACGGAGGCCTGTCCCGTTTCCAGCACCACCTCCACGGCGGCGGGCAGCAGCTCGTCGCCGTCCTCGCCGTCGGCGGGTGCATCGGCTGCGCCGCCCTTGGCGCCCTTGTCGGACTTGGCGTCCACCGCCTGCTGGATCTTCTCGATCACGTCCTGGTCGTAGTGTGCCTCGCCCGCCTCGTCCTTGACGAACTTCACCACCCGGTCGATCTCCTCCGGCGTGATGAAGCAGCCCTGCACGCGGGTGGGCTTGGCATCGCCCAGAGGGAAGTACAGCATGTCGCCCTTGCCCACCAGCTTTTCCGCGCCGGTGGTGTCCAGGATGATGCGGGACTCCATGGAGCTGGCCACGGCGAAGGCGATACGGCTGGGGATGTTGGCCTTCATCAGGCCGGTGATCACGTCCGCCGAGGGACGCTGGGTGGCGATGACCAGGTGCATCCCGGCGGCACGTCCCATCTGCGCCACCCGGCAGATGGATTCCTCCACCTCCTTGGCGGCTACCAGCATCAGGTCGGCCAGCTCGTCGATGACCACCACCACCGTTGGCAGCTTTTTCACGTCCTCGTCCGTCTCCGACAGGGCGTTGTACCCTGCCAGATCCTTCACGCCCTTTTCCGAGAACATCTTGTAGCGCTTCATCATCTCGAACACCGCCCACTGCAGGGCACCGGCGGCCTTTTTCGGGTCAGTGACCACCGGGATCAGCAGGTGCGGGATGCCGTTGTAGGGCGCCAGCTCCACCATTTTGGGATCCACCATGATGAACCGCACCTCGTCCGGCGTGGACTTGTAGAGCATGCTGACGATCAGCGAGTTGGTACACACCGACTTACCGGAACCGGTGGTGCCGGCGATGAGTACATGGGGCAGCCTGGCGATGTTGCCCACGATGTTGTTGCCGCCGATGTCCTTGCCCACCGCAAACGCCACCGGCGACGGGTGGTTGATGAACTCGCGGGACTCGATCACATCCCGGATGCGCACGGCGGTGACGGTGCGGTTGGGCACCTCGATGCCCACGGCGGAGATCTTGTTGGGCACCGGGGCGATGCGCACGCCGCTGGCGCCCAGCGCCAGGGCAATGTCGTCCTGCAGGTTGGTGATCTTGCTGAGCTTCACGCCCTGATCCAGCGTGAACTCGTAGCGGGTGACGCTGGGGCCGTGGATGACCTCCCCGGCCTTGGCGTCCACGCCGAAGGAGCGCAGGGTGTCCGCCAGGCGCTTGGAGTTGTTCCGCAGCTCCGCGCCCACCTCGGTGTAGTTGCCGCCCCGGTTCTCCTCCAGCAGGGTGATGGGCGGGTAGCGGTATGTCTCCTCGCCCTGCGCCAGCTCCTGCTCGATGGCGTCGCTGACCTCCTGCGCCGCCGTCTCCACCTCCTGCTGCAATTGGGCTTTTTTCTGCTTGTCGCTGAGGGGCTTTTTCGGTGCAGGTGCCTCCGGCGCGGCTGCCGTCTCCTCGCCGCCGATGGGCGCGGGAGGCGTTACCGGCGGGCGCAGCACCTGATCCGGCGTGCGCACGTCCTCGCTGCGCCGGGGGAAGAAGGAGGTGGCGGGCGGGATGACCGCGCCGTCGTTCTCCCCGTCCAGCGGAATGTCGATGCTGGGGCGCTTCTTCCGCTTCGCCGCCGGCTTTTTCTCCGATACCGGGGCGGATGCCGGGGTGAAATCCTCCGGCAGGTCGTCAAAGTCGTCGTCCTCGTCCCGGCGCAGGCTCTCGCCGTAGCTGCGGACGCGCTCCGCCGCCTCCTGGGGCGTCATGTGCAGCGCGCCCAGCAACGCCGCCAGAAGCAGCACCACGAACACGATGATGGATACCACCTTGCTCAGCAGCGCCTCACAGCCCACGGCCAGACCGCCAGCCACCACGCCGCCGCAGCGCAGCGCCTGACCGTCCGCCCACAGCTTCCCGGCCAGACCGCCGCCGAATTCATACGCGGTGCGGCACAGCGCCAGATGGCACAGCACGCCGATCAGCAGCGGCAGCACCGCCACGCACACCGTGCGCAGGATCACCGGCCGTCCCTTGTGCCCCAGCTGGATCACCGCCACCGCCGCCAGCGCCGGCGCCGTCAGGTAATAGCCCCAGCCCAGTGTGCCCCGCAGCACGCGGGCGATCCACGTCAGCAGCAGGGCGTCCACGTTAAAATAGCTCACCAGCACGCACAGCGCCAGCAGCGCGCACACGATGCCGCCCATCAGCCGCGCGGCGGCGTTGTACGCCGGAGGCGGAGGCGGCGCCGGTGCTTTTTTGCGTCCGTTTCCTTTCTTTTGTGTCGATGCCATAGTTTACCTCACTTGATGCCCTGCAGGACGAGGGTCAGCACGCCCACCGCCCAGCAGTAATACGCAAACGCGCCGAAGCGCCCCTTTTCCGCGATGAATTTCAGCAGCCGGATGCACAGGTAGCCCACCACCGCCGCCGTAACCACGCCCACCAGATACATGGGCACCTCCGCGCCCACGATGCCGGCCTTCGCCGCGTCGCCGATGGACAGGATGTTGGCGCCCAGCACGGCGGGGATGCTCAGCAGGAAGGAAAACCGCACGGCGAACTTCCGCTCATAGCCCACGAAGCAGCCGGCGGTGATGGTCATGCCGGAGCGGGACACGCCGGGCAGCGTGGCCACCGCCTGTCCCACGCCCACCAGCAGGGCATCCATCCAGCCGGCGCTGCGCTCGGTCTTGCGCCCCTTGCGCACACGGTCGCACAGGAACAGCAGGAAGCCGGTGAAGATCAGCGCCGCGCCCACGAAATACATGTTGTCGCCCAGCCCCTGCACCGCCTTGCGGATGGGCAGCACGGCGAACAGCGGCAGCGTGCCGATGATGATCAGCAGGATCAGCCGCCGCGCCGGAGGCACCGGCGTGGGCGTGGTGCGGTGCGCCAAGTCGCGGATGCCGCGGAAGAACTCCACCACCATGTCCTTGATGTCGCTCCAATAGGCGATGAATACGGCGATCAGCGTGCCCAGATGCAGCAGCACGTCGAAAAATTCCGGGATGTCGCCCGCGCCCTCCATGTTCAGCAGGTTCCGGGCGATCGCCAGATGTCCTGAGCTGGAGATGGGCAGAAACTCCGCCACACCCTGTACCAGTCCCAGCAGAAAAGCCTTCAGATATGTCATTACGCACCTCACGTCCCTTGTGATACGACCTATTACACCTTCCCGGCAAAGGGGAATACTGTTCCAATATAACCAGAGTATACCACAGCGGCGGAGAAAATGCCACCTTTTATTTGTGACGCTGCTGTCACCCACCCTGCCGGGCGTACACCGCCATCGGGAGCAGACAAAAAAGGAACCGCCGGGGCGGTTCCTTTTTTGTATGGGACGGCATCGTCAATCGCCGCTCTCGCCCAGCCAGAGCTGGATGGCGGACATGTGCTGCGTGCGGGCGCGCTCCTGGCCGAAGCCCCACTGGAGCACCCGCCCGTCAAAGGGATAGACCGGCTTTGTCTGGCAGATATAGTTGCCGTAGCTGGTCAGCACGTCGGCTCCGCCGGTACGGAAAGTGTCATACAGCACATACACGCGGACATCCTCGGCACGGGAGGGACGCGACCACTGCGCCACGAAGGAGTCCGCGCTTCTGGTGCCGAATATGTCCGTGATCTGCCCGTCATCATAGGTCAGTCCGTGCAGGGCGGCGGTCTGCTCCTGTCCCTGCCGGGTACACAGCAGCCGCCCGCTGCAAAGAGTACCCCGCGTCCAGTCCTGCTCCACCTTCCACGCCGGCCAGACGGTCATGCCCTCGGTGTAGCGGGCGGCGGGCTGGGTGTCGTAGCGCAGGTGGTGAATAACGATATACTGTCCGTCCGCCAGCTCCACCGCCACGCCGGTCATGGTCTGCTCCAGCGTGTCATACGCCCGGTAGACGTAGGTATAGGTGCGGGTGCCATCGTCGTTTTTGGTGGTGACGGTGCGGTCGAACCACAGGGGATAGGCGGGGTCGGCGATATAGTGGGTCAGGGTGATCTCGCGGTATTCTGTGTCGTTGTACAGTTTATCCGTCTCCCGGTACACCGCTCTGGCTCCCGCCATTTTCGCCACCTCGTCGGCGGTGAGGTCGTCCAGGACATTCCGGGGAAAGCCCTTTTGCAGCAGCTCCTGCCGGATCTGTTCATCCTGCGGCGCGTCATCACGGAGGTGCAGCGCCGCGGGGAAGCGCTGCCCCAGAAACATGCACAGCAGGACGGCGGCCAGCAGCGCGCCCAGATACGACCACAGCAGCACCCCGTTGGAAACGCGCACCGGGGCGGCGGTGACGGCATAGCCGGTGTCCGCCAGCGAGCGGAAGAGTCTGGCCAGATTCCGCAGGATCAGGACATACACCAGCAGGAGGAGCAGCACCAGCAGCGTATGGGTGCCAATAATGGCCAGCGCCGCGAGAAGAATATAGAAGATCACCAGCGCACCGGCGGCAGGGGCGGCGGGCTTCTCCGCGCCGGCGCTGCGGGATACGCCGATCATGCCCCGCCACAGGCAGACGTACACGGCCAGCTGGAGCGCCATGGCGGTGTACGCCGGCGCCATGCCCGTCTCCACCGGCAGCGCTGCCAGCACATAGCAGGCGCTGCGCACAGCCAGAGCTGCCAGCGACAGGCGGAAGCCCCAACGGAGGGGTGTATTCTCCCGCCGCAGTATCCGGAAGCCCAGCACCAGCAGTGCCGCGCCCACGGCGGTGAGGATCACATCCAGGTTCAGGAAATGCAGCGTGATGGTGGTCAGTCCCAGTCCCCACAGGATATAGTGCATGGCGGTGTGCCACGGGGTGACGGTATCCTGCGGCGGCGGAAGGGCGGACGCGTCCGCAAAAAGCATGTTTTCAAAATTCCGTTCATTCTCCACAGAAATCACCTCCCAGCTCCTGACGCAGCTTCTGTCGGATGCGGTAGAGCCGACCCTCCACGGCGCGGGGCGACAGACCCAGCTCGGCGGCGATCTGGGCGGTGGGCTGGCGGTACCAGTATTTGCGGTAGAACAGCGCCCTCTCATCGGAGGGGAGACGCGACAGCGCGGCGGTCAGCTGCTGCTGGCGCTCCCGGCGCAGCAGGGCATCCTCGGCGCTGCCGTCGCCGTGGGGCAGCCCCTCGTGCAGGGTGACGTCCTCCGGATGTTGGGCGCGGAGACGGTTCAGGGCGCTGTTCCGCGCCAGAACCGTCAGCCATGTGCGGAAGCTGCCGCGCTTTTCGTCATAGAGCGACGCATTCTGCCACAGCTTCATGGATATGTCCGCCAGACACTCCTCCCTGTCCCGCTCGTCCGGCAGCAGGGGCTTGAGGACGTAGCGCAGCAGCGGCGTGTGGCGGCGGAGAAGCGCCCGGAGCGCTTCCTCGTCCCCCTGACGGAGACGGTCGATCAGGTCTTTTTCGTCCAAGGCGTTTCACCTCCTCTATGGGACTATACACGATTTTAGAGGAAAACCCACGGAGATGCAAGAAAAAAGCAGGCGGCGATGCCGTCTGCTTTTTCTCATTTCTCGTTCTTCAAATGCTCCAGCGCGGCGCAGGCGGCGGACTGCTCCGCCTCCTTCTTGCTGCGGCCGGTGCCGGTGCCGATCTCCGCGCCGTTGAGGGTGACGCGGAAGGCGAACTCCTTGGCGTGGTCGGGGCCGGAGGAGCCGGTCAGCTCGTAGCGGAGAAGCTGGTCGCTCTTGCGCTGCACCAGCTCCTGCAGCTCGGTCTTGTAGTCCCGGCGGCGCTCCTCCACCTGCTCCTCCCGCTCCTTGTCCAGCAGGACGCGGTGGATCAGGTCGCGGGCGGCGTCCATGCCGCCATCCAGATAGACGGCAGCGAACACGGACTCCGTGGCGTCGGCCAGAATGGAGGGGCGATGGCGGCCGCCGCCCTGTTCCTCTCCCCTGCCCAATTGCAGGCAGCTGCCCAGATCCAGCGCCTGCGCCACCTCGTGGAGGCTCTCCTCGCAGACGAGGGCGGCACGGCGGCGGGTCAGGTCGCCCTCCGGCAGATCGGGGTGCTTTGCGTACAGGTATTCAGCGGTGACGAAGCCCAGCACGGCGTCGCCCAGAAACTCCAGCCGCTCGTTGCTGCGGATGCCGGCGGCGCGGTGCTCGTTGGCATAGGAGCTGTGGTAGAGGGCGGCGCGGAGCAGGGACGGATCGCGGAAGGTATAGCCCAGCTTTTTTTCCAAGATTTCCATGTTGTGCCTCCTGAAAAAATACGACCCCGCGGGGTCGTATTTTCTGTGTTATAGAGTATATAACTGAATCAGCCCAGCTTGCTGTTGAGATAGCGGACACAGTCGCCGACGGTCTTCAGACCGGCCAGATCCTCTTCGTCGATCTCACCGATGTCGAATTCTTCTTCCATCGCCATGACCAGCTCCACCAGATCCACGGAATCGGCACCCAGGTCGTCCACGAAAGAGCTGTCCATGCTGATCTCATCCGCGTCGATAGCAAACTGCTCGGCGATCAGATCCTGCATCGTTTTGAAGATCTCCTCCATAGTATGGGTATTCCTCCTTCTTTGCTTGTTTTCTCCGAAAATAATACGGCAATCCCCGTGCAGTGTCAATACTTTTTTGGGAAAATTATGCGGTGGGAAGCTGCATTTTGTCTATGTGCTCCGCGATGGCCTCTGTGATGCCGCTCTGTGCCACCTGAATGGCCTGTCCCACGGCGTTTTCGATGGCCTCGGCATTGGAGCCGCCATGGGCCTTGATCACCGGCCTGGAGATGCCGATGAAGGCGGTGCCGCCCACCTTGTTGGGGTCGAGACGCGCCTTGAACTCGTTGAGGCCGGGCATGACCAGCAGGGCGGCTATCTTTGTCAGCAGGTTCTTTTTGAACATGGTCTTCAGGGCGCTGCCGGCGAAGGAGCCCACGCCCTCGATGGTCTTGAGCATGACGTTGCCGGAAAAGCCGTCGGTCACGATCACATCGCAGCCGCCCTTGATGGCATCCTTGGCCTCGATATTGCCGATGAAATGCAGGTCGCCCCGGCTGTCGGCCTCCCGCAGGAGCGCCAGCGTCTGCTTCTGGAGGTCGGTGCCCTTGGAGTCCTCGGCGCCGATGTTGAGCAGTCCCACCCGGGGACGCGCCACATTCAGCACCCGCTGGGCGTAGAAATTGCCCAGATAGGCGAACTGAAGCAGATACTCCGGGGTACACTCGGCGTTGGCGCCGCAGTCGATGAGCACGGCGGAGCCGGTGGTGGTGGGGATAACGGGCGCCATAGCCGCCCGGCGGATGCCGTGGATGCGCTTGGTGATGAGGGTAGCGCCAGTGAGCAGCGCGCCGGTGGAGCCGGCGGACACGGCGGCATCGCCCGCGCCGTCCCGCAGGAGCGTCAGCGCCGCGCCCATGGAGGTGTCCTTCTTCCGGCGGAACACGGTGGAGGGATCGTCGCACATGTCCACCGCCTCGGTGGTGGGATGAATGGTGATGCCGGCGGGCAACTGCGCCGCGCCGCACTGGGCGGCGGCGGCGCGGATGGCCGTCTCGTCGCCGGTGAGGGTGATGTCGCAGCCGAAGCGGGCGTGGGCGCTGAGCGCGCCCTTGACGATCTCCAGAGGGGCGTTGTCGCCGCCCATGGCGTCGATGATGATGTTCACAGAGAGAGCACCTCCTCCTTCACGGTGTCCAGAATGGCCAGAGAGCGCTGGCTCAGCTCGGCGTTCTTGTTGCGCTTGCCCTTGACCCGGTGATCCAGCGGCGGGATGATGCCGAAGTTCACGTTCATGGGCTGGAAGTCAGCCACCGTCTCGTTGCTGATGTACAGTCCCAGCGCGCCGATGGCCGTCTCCTGCGGGAAGTCGATGGGCGCCTGTCCCTTCAGGCGGCGCGCCAGCTCCACGCCCACCAGAAAACCGCTGGCGCAGGACTCCACATAGCCCTCCACGCCGGTCATCTGACCGGCAAAGGCGATACGGGGATCGCTCTTGAGCCGGTAGTAGCGGTCAAGGAGCCGGGGCGAATCCAGATAGGTATTGCGGTGCATGACGCCGTAGCGCAGGTACTGGGCGTCGTGCAGGGCGGGGATCAGGGAGAACACGCGCTTCTGCTCGCCCCATTTCAGGTGGGTCTGGAAGCCCACCAGATTGTAGATGGTGCCGTCAGCGTTGTCCCGCCGCAGCTGAACCACGGCGTAAGGCTCCCGACCGGTCTTGGGGTCGGGCAGGCCGCGGGGCTTCAGCGGGCCGAAGCGGAGGGTATCCTCGCCCCGGCGCGCCATGACCTCCACGGGCATGCAGCCCTCGAACACGTTGGCGTCCTCGAAGCCGTGTACCTCGGCCTCCTCCGCCTTCACCAGTTCCTGCCAGAAGGTCAGGTATTCCTCCTTGGACAGGGGGCAGTTGATGTAGTCGGGGGTGCCCTTGTCGTAGCGGGAGGCGAAGTAGGCGCTGGTCATGTCCACGCTGTCGTAGGACACCAGCGGGGCGGCGGCGTCGAAGAAATTCAGGGTGTGACCGCCGCCCAGCTTTTCGGCGATGGCGTCCGCCAGCGGGTCGGAGGTCAGGGGGCCGGAGGCGATGACCACCGTGCCGTCGGGGATGGCGGTGACCTCGCCGGGCACAAGGGTGACGAGGGGGTGCGCCAGCAGGGACTCCGTGACCATGCGGGCAAAGCCCTCCCGGTCAACGGCCAGAGCACCGCCGGCGGGAACGGCGGTGGCGTCGGCACAGCGGAGGATCAGGCTGTCCAGACGGCGCAGCTCCTCCTTCAGCAGTCCCACGGCGTTTTCCAGTCCGGCGCCCCGGAGGGAATTGGAGCAGCACAGCTCCGCGAAATAGGGCGTTACATGGGCGGGTGTGGTCTTTTCCGGCTTCATCTCGCGCAGGGTGACGGGAATGCCCCGCTGCGCCAGCTGCCATGCGCACTCGGAGCCGGCCAGACCCGCGCCGATCACAGTTACAGGTTCCATTTATTCCTCCGCCTTCTTCGTGGTCTTTTTGGTGGTGGTTTTCTTTGCGGTGGTTTTCGCGGCAGTCGCCTTCTTGGTGGTGGTTTTCCTGGCCGCCGCAGTCTTTTTCGCCGCAGGCTTCCTGGCGGCGGGCTTCTTTTCCTCTGCCGCCGGCTCCGCTGCGGGAGCAGATGTGCCCTCCGCAGGCGCTGCCGCCGCGTCCTCGGTCTTGCGGCGGCGGTAGCCGCGCTTGTCCTCCGGCAGGAAGTTGGGGCACTCCGGATTGGCACAGAAGGGCTTGTTGAAGCCCTTGCCGGCCTTTTTGAACATGGTGTGGCCGCAGACAGGGCAGTCGTCCTTCACGGGCACGTCCCAGGTCATGAAGTCGCAGGCAGGGAACTTGTCGCAGCCGTAGTAGGTATAGCCGTTGCGGGAGGTCTTTTTCAGGATGCGTCCGCCGCACTTGGGGCAGCGGCCGGGCATCTCCACAACCAGCGGCTTGGTGAATTTGCACTCCGGATAGCCGGGGCAGGCCAGGAACCGCCCGAACCGTCCGGATTTGATGACCATGTTGCGGCCGCACAGGTCGCACTTCTCCTCCGTGACCTCGTCGGGCACCTTGAGATAGACGCCCTCCATATCCTTTTCCACCTTTTCCAGATTCTCGTGGAAGGGAACGTAGAACTGGCGGATCAGATCCTTCCATTTCACCTGACCGGACTCCACGTCGTCCAGCTTCTGCTCCATGCGGGCGGTGAACTTCACGTCCACGATGTCCGGGAAGCGCTGGCACATCAGGTCGTTGACCACGCCGCCCAGCGGCGTGAGACGCAGGTACTTGCCCTCCTTGATGACATACTCGCGGTCGAGAATGGTGGAGACGGTGGGCGCATAGGTGGAGGGGCGGCCGATGCCGTTTTCCTCCATGGTGCGGATGAGGGTGGCGTCCGTATAGCGCGCCGGCGGCTGGGTGAAGTGCTGGAGGGGCGCAAAGCCGGTGGGCGTGACCTCCTCCCCCTCGGTCAGCGGCGGGAGGGGCGATTCCTTCTCCTCCTTGTCGTCGTCGCGGCTCTCCTCGTACACGGCGGTGTAGCCGGCGAATTTCAGGTTGCTGGCGGAGCAGCGCAGGGTGTGGTCGCCGGCGGCGATCTCCACGGAGATGCTGTCGTAGACGGCGTTGGCCATCTGGCTGGCCAGAAAGCGGCTCCAGATCAGGCGGTAGAGCCGGTACTGCTCCTGCGTCAGGTCGGACTTCACCCGCTCCGGCGTCAGGGACGGGTCGGAGGGGCGGATGGCTTCGTGGGCGTCCTGCGCGCCGGCCTTGGTCTTGTAGACACGGGGCGCGGCGGGGTAATAGGCCGCGCCGTAGCGGGAGTGGATCAGCTCCTTGGCCTGCGCCTGCGCCTCGTCGGAGATGCGCAGGGAGTCGGTACGCATGTAGGTAATCAGACCCACGGTGCCCTCGCCGGTGATGTCCACGCCCTCATAGAGCTGCTGGGCGATGGCCATGGTGCGGCGGGGCGTCATGTTCAGCTTGCGGGAGGCCTCCTGCTGTAAGCTGGAGGTGGTAAAGGGCGGCGTGGGGCTGCGCTGCTTGTCGGTGCGCTTGACGGTCTTGACGGAGAAGGTCTGCGCCTGCAGCTCCGCCACGATGCGCTGGGTGTCGGCCTCGTCCTTGGGCTCGTACTTCTTGCCGTTCACGCCGTAGTAGTGGGCGGTGAAGGGCGCGGCGGCCTTGTTCTGCAGGTGGACGTCCAGCGACCAGTATTCCTGCGGGACGAACTCCGCGATCTCCTTCTCCCGCTGCGCCACCAGCCGGATGGCCACGGACTGCACACGTCCGGCGGACAGGCCGCGGCGGATCTTCTTCCACAGCAGCGGGGAGAGCTGATAGCCCACGATGCGATCCAGCACGCGGCGCGCCTGCTGCGCGTCCACCAGATCCTGATCGATGGCGCGGGGGTGCTGGATGGAATCCTGCACCACCTTTTTGGTGATCTCGTTGAAGGTGACGCGCTGCGCCTTGTCCTCCGGCAGCTCCAGCAGGTGCTGCAGATGCCAGCTGATGGCCTCGCCCTCGCGATCCGGGTCGGTGGCCAGGAACACGGTCTTGCTCTTGCCGGCGGTGGTTTTGAGATCCTTGATGATGTCCTCTTTGCCCTTGATGGGGCGGTAATCGGGTTCAAAGTCGTTGTCCACGTCCACGCCCAGCTTGCTCTTGGGCAGGTCGCGCAGATGTCCCATGCTGGCCTTGACCACATAATCGGGTCCCAGATATTTGCCGATGGTCTTGGCCTTGGCCGGGGACTCCACAATGACCAGATTCTTCTTTGATGCCATAGTTACTATTTACTCCTTTTTCAGCTCCACCGTGCGCAGGAAGCTGCGCGTACCCTGACGGCTCACATAGCCGTCGATCTCCAGCACCGTCAGCGCCGAGAGAACACGGCGGACGGGCAGATCGGTCAGGAGCGCCGCGTCATCGGTAAGGGTGGGAACGTCGGTTTGCAGAACGGACAGCACGGCGATCTGGTCGTCGGTGAGTCCGGCGGGGTCGTGGGAAATGTCCAGCACCGGCAGCGCCGGGGCGGATGGGGCGGCGGGTGCCACAGGTTGGGCGGGCGCGGCTTCGTCCTCCGGCGGGGTCGAACCCTTGGGCAGGGGCGGCAGCTTGGCGCGGAGAGGCCGCAGCTTGTGGGGATAGCGGCTCTCGTAGAAGCTCAGCACGTCCCACGCCTCGCACACAAGGCCGGCGCCCTCGCGGATGAGGGCGTTGGTGCCGCGGCTCATAGGCGCGTCGAAGGGGCCGGGGACGGCGAACACCTCCCTGCCCTGCTCCAGTGCGGTGGTGGCGGTGATCAGCGCGCCGCTCTTCTCCGGCGCCTCCACCACCACGGTGGCAAGGCTCAGCGCGCTGAGCAGCCGGTTGCGCACCGGGAAATGATCGGCCTTGGGCACGGTGCCCGGCGGGTACTCCGACAGAATGACGCCGGTGGCGGCGATGTCCTGATAGAGGCGGCGGTTCTCCGCCGGGTAGATCACGTCGGCGCCGCCGCCCAGTACAGCAGCGGTGAAGCCGCCGGCGCGGAGCGCACCCTTGAGGGCTTCGCCGTCGATCCCCTTGGCCATGCCGGACACCAGCAGCGCTCCCTGCTTGCTGAGCTCATAGCCCAGCTGGGAGGCGGCGCGGACGCCGTAGGGTGTGCAGGAGCGGGTGCCCACCACGGTGACGGCCACCTCGTCGTCGAACACGGGCAGCGCGCCCTTGCCGTACAGCAGTATCGGCGGGTCGAAGATGGTGCGGAGCCGGTTGGGGTAGAGACTGTCGCCCATGGTGAGGATGAACTGCCCGTCCCGGGCGCAGTCCGCCAGCACCTGCTCGGTGCGCTCCAGCGATTTATCCGCCAGCAGCGCTGCCTGCGCTCGGGTGATGTCCGGTGTCAGCAGCAGCTCGCCCTCGTCGGCGTAGTAGATGTCCTCCGGGGAGTCGAAGTGCTCCAGCAGCTGGAGGCGGGTGCGGTGGCCAAGGCCGGGCAGCGTGGCCAGCCAGACCCAGTATTTCAGTGCGGCCATGTCAGTTGCCCTCCTCGGCGCGGTACGCCTCCCACAGCAGCACGGCGGCGGCTGCGGCGGCGTTCAACGATTCGCAGTGGGGCGTCATGGGAATGCGCAGCGTCTCGCGGCAGAGCGCCAGCGTCTCGGCACGGGCGCCCTGTCCCTCGCTGCCGATGACCAGTGCGCAGCGGCGCAGGTCGCGGCTGCGCACGTCCACGGTGTCGTGGCGGAGGGCGGTGCCGTACAGGGGCAGCCCCGCGCCGTCCAGCAGCGCCGACAGCTGCGGCAGCGTGACGGCGTACAGCGGCAGACGGAACACCGCGCCCATGGAGGCGCGCAGGGTCTTGAGACTGTACGGGTCGGCGCAGCCGGGCAGCAGCAGCGCCCCGGCACAGCCGAAGGCGTCCGCCGTGCGGAGGACGGCTCCCACGTTGCCGGGATCCTGCACCCCGTCCAGCACCACATAGCGGCCGCCGGGCAGACTGTCCGGCGGAGACAGGGCGGGCAGGGCGCACAACGCCAGCGTGCCCTGGGGCGTGGGCAGCGGGGAGACGGAGGTCATCACGTCCGCCGGTACGCTGACGCGGCGGACGGCGTCCGGCAGATCAGTGGGAAAGGGTACGCCATCGGCGGTAATGACGCACTGCACGGCCACGCCGTGGTGCAGCGCCTCGTCCACCAGCTTGGGACTGTCGCAGAGAAATGTGCCGGTCTGACGGCGGTATGCGGCGGAATCCAGCTTGCGGATGTGCTCCAGCAGCGGATTTTTGCGGCTGGTGATGCGCTCGGTCATAGCGATGCCCCCTCTTGCAGAGAATATTCTTTATAATATAGGTGTCAGTCCAGAATGTCAACAAAAATAACGCGGCGCCCCCTGAACAAAGGGGCGCCGCGCTTTCCGTCCATGCAATCGCAAACACAGACGGAGGAGGGTTATATTCACCGCTTGGTTGGAGCGGGAACCGCGAGGGGATTATTCGGTGACATAGGTGGGTTTCCACTCTGTGGCGGTTTTCCACAGAACAGATTCTTTAACGCCGTTAAGCGTATTGCCGGACAGCTTGAAGGTAGCACTGTCAGCCATAGTCGGGTAGTGGTCAACCTTGTCATAGAAGCAGATGAAACCTGTCGCATCGCCGGTAACAGTATTGCCGGTGATCTCCACACTACCCAGCTTTACCTGCTCCTTAGTGCCGCAGAACATAACCGCAATGTTCTTGTGAGTATTATCACTGTCAATAGAGCATTTGCTCATATTGAATGTATTGCTCTTGATGGTCACAGTGCCACTGGCAGTGCCTTCCCACAGCTTGATGGGACGGACAGCATTGACGGTGCAGCCCTCGATGGTCACATTGCACTGACCCATGTTCTGAATCCAAATGGGGTTGGAGTTGTTCTTGTTGTTAAAGCCATCGCTATTGATGCCGGCGGTGTTTTCGTACTTGTTAAAGGTGCAGTTCTTCACGACCATCTCATCGGCACCGAAAGCGCCATTCTGAATCCAGTTGCCGTTGAAGGTGCAGCCATCGAAGGTCACACTGGCAATGCGGTGAGGAACCGTCATAGACTGCACGCCAGATTCTGTCCACATACTCATTGCCATCTGACCGGCACCGAAGGTAACCTTGTCAAAGACAACATTTGCCGCGTCAGGGACTTGCAGCGTAATGGAGCCTGCATTGAAGCCTCCGGTGTCTTTTGCGCCAGTTACAGAGCCAATCAGAATGATATCAGCTGCGGACTTACCGGTGGAGTAGATGTAGCGAGTAGCACCATCACTCGCTCTCTTATCAGTCCCAACCTTTGTCGGATAACCAGCGGGTGCAACATCGCTATTCCAATCAGTGTAAGCATAGTGGTCTGCGATATTCGCATTACCGATGGTAAGGCCGTTCTGGAGGGACTTGCCGCTCAGATCGACATAGACGGTCTTGACACCATTGGGAATCTCAGTCAGGTCGTTGAACTCAGCGAGGCTATAGAACTTGGTATCCTCGCCAGCCTGGGCATCGTAAGTATTGTTGAAGCTGTCGTACTCAACAGTATCCTGCGTAGCGTAGACAGTGATGCCGATACCATCAATAGACAGGCCCTGATATTCATTGCCAGCCTCCGTTTTCATTTTGCCAGAAATTGTAAATTCCTTGCTTTCGTCAACCGCCAGCTTTGTGTATGCATCGGTTGAACCGATGTCGCCGATAGTCCATTCAATCGCCTCGTTCAGCTTAGCATCGCCCTTGATGCCGGTGATAGCCACCTTGTACTTCAGCGCCAAATTGCCGTTGTTGACAACACGGAGCTTCGGCAGCTCGTATGTACAACCCGGCTCCCAGAGAATCTGCGTGCCCTCCGCCGGAATCGCGCCGTTAACTTTGAACTGCAATGTCTGGTTCTCGGCATCGACCCACTTTTCACCATTCCACATCTCCAGTGCCACATTCAAATTGCCCGCCTGGATCTTGTTCACGCCGGTGGACACCGTATCGGTAAACCAGGCGAACGTTGTCCCGACCAGCATGACCACACACATGACCAATGCCATAACGCTGGTCAATAGTGCGCGCTTTGTCGCTTTTTGGTTGTTGTTCATTTAAGAACCCTCCCATGTAAAATTAGATTTCGCAAATACGCTATCTGCTTTGCCGCCGAAGGCGGCAAAGCGAGACACCCATGGGTGTCCGTACATAGTATATTCACGATGTATGGGTTAAATATAGCACCTTCGAAGAACGTCCGCAACCGTTTCCGGCGAAATTTTCATATTTTGGATAGGTGCACAAAATTTGGTGTGGAATTGTTGTGATTTTGACGGAGGGATTTGTGGCCGGACGGATTGAATGTGTAGGGGACGGCGTCAACGCACCTGCCCTGTAGGGCGGGACCCATGTGTCCCGCCGCAGCATACGCATTACTCCCGGCGGGGCACACGGGCCCCGCCCTACAGGGTGCGGCGGTCATACAGGGCGGACAGAGTCGTCCGCCCCTACAAAGCAGAACAAGCACCGCGTGAAATGGGACGTCGCACCCCAAGGGCATTTGTTCCGCTGCGCTCCACTGCAGGACGGCGTCCCCTACGGGATGGTAAGGGGTTTGTGCGAAAGGGACGGCGAAAACGCCGTCCCTTGCATTATCTTTACAGCTTACAGCGCGTGGCCGCTCTGCTTTATGACGGACACCACCTCGTCCACGCAGGCGCGGCAGAGGGCATCGTCAGGGGCTTCCACCATGACCCGCAGCAGCGGCTCGGTGCCGGATTCCCGCACGAGAATGCGGCCGGTGTCACCCAGGCGGCGCGCCACGCCGTCCACCGCCTTCTGCACGGCGGGATCCTGCCGCGCCGCCAGCTTATCCCGGACGCGGACGTTCTCCAGCACCTGCGGATAGATGGTCAGCCCCTCGGTGAGCTTGCTCATGGGCTGCTTGCGCTCCAGCATGACCTCCATGAGCTTCAGACTGGTGAGAATGCCGTCGCCGGTGGAGGCGTATTTGGAGAAAATGATGTGGCCGGACTGCTCGCCGCCCAGCGTGCAGCCGTTTTTGCTCATGTACTCGTAGACGTACTTGTCGCCCACGGCGGTCTTGGCGTAGCGGATGCCCAGCCGGTCAAAGGCGCGGTACAGGCCGAAGTTGGACATGACGGTGGTGACCACGGTGTTGTGGGGCAGCTCGCCCAGCTCCTTCATGTGGCGGCCGCAGACGTAGAGAATGTGGTCGCCGGTGACGACAGCGCCCTTTTCGTCCACGCAGAGGCAGCGGTCGGCGTCGCCGTCGTAGGCGAAGCCCACGTCCAGTCCCTTCTCCACCACGAAGCGGCGGAGGGCGTCGATATGGGTGGAGCCAACGCCGTTGTTGATGTTGAAGCCGTCCGGCTCGTCACCCATGACGTAGGTGGTGGCGCCCAGCGCGTCAAACACGCTTTTGGCGATCATCCACGCGGAGCCGTTGGCGCAGTCCAGCCCCACCTTCTTGCCCTTGAAGGAGAACATGCCCAGCGAGATCAGATAGCCCACATAGCGGTTGCGGCCGGCCGACCAGTCCACGGTGCGGCCGATCTGCTCCCGGTGCGCCAGCGGCAGCTGCGGCCAGTCGGTGTCGAACACATGGAGCTGGCCGTCCAGATAGTCCTCGATGAGGGCAATGGTGGCCTCGTCCATCTTCTCGCCGGAGCGGTCGATGAGCTTGATGCCGTTGTCGTAGAAAGGGTTGTGGCTGGCAGAGATCATGATGCCGCAGTCGAAGCCCTCCGTCCGCGCCACATAGGACACGGAGGGGGTGGTGGTCACGTGGAGCAGGTAGGCGTCCGCACCGGAGGCCACAAGGCCGGAGGCCAGCGCGTACTCGAACATGTAGCTGCTGCGGCGGGTGTCCTTGCCGATGACCACGCGGGCGGGGTCGCTGTCGCCGGCGCGGCGCTTGCATTCGCCGCAGTACCAGCCCAGAAAGCGCCCCACCTGATAGGCGTGATCCGCCGTGAGGGTGACGTTGGCTTCGCCGCGGAAGCCATCGGTTCCGAAATATTTGCCCATGATGAACGGTTCCTCCCTTTTCAGCGCTGGGCGGCGATGTCGCCGCTGCGCTTATAGATGCTGTTCTCCGGGACGGTGCCCCGGACGGAGGACAGCGGGTAGATGCGGGTGTGGCGGCCGATGACCGCGCCGGGGTTCAGGACGCTGTTGCAGCCCACCTCCACGAAGTCGCCCAGCATAGCGCCCACCTTCTTGCGGCCGGTGTCCAGGCGCTCCGCGCCGTCGGTGACGACCACATGGGTCTTGTCGGACTTGACGTTGGAGGTGATGGAGCCGGCGCCCATGTGGGACTTGTAGCCCAGAATGGAGTCGCCCACATAGTTATAGTGGGGCGTCTGCACATTGTCGAAAAGGATGACGTTTTTCAGCTCCACGGAGTTGCCCACCACGCAGCCCGCGCCCACCAGCGCGCTGCCGCGGATAAAGGCGCAGTGGCGCACCTCGGTGTCGGGGCCGATGATGCAGGGGCCGGTGATGGAGGCGGTGGGGGCGACGTGCGCCGTCTTATGTACCCAGACCTCCGGGGCAAAGGGCAGGTAGTCGCTGTCCAGCGACGCACCCAGCGTGCGGATACAGTCCGCCAGCCCTGAGAGCGCCTCCCAGGGGTAGGTAAAACAGGAGAGATACTCCCCTGCCAGCGTGTGGGAAAGATCATAGAGGTCGGTAATGGTGTACATGGTGTACCTCCTGAGTGTGGTTGGTCTACTGTACGGGAGCAGCATGCCCGTTATTCCACGGGGAAGATGAATTTCAGTGCCAGGAACAGGGCAAAGACGATAGGCGCGGCGATGAGAAAGCGCTTGCAGTTCTTGTGAGCGCGCTCCGAAAGCGCCTCGTTTTCATGCTCGTTCTTCCAGCGGACGTAGCTCCATCCGGCACCCAGCAGGCACAGGATGGGGGCGAAATACAGGCCGATCAATGCAACGTAGGGCATAGTGGCACCTCCCTTTTTATCGGATATAGTATACAGGAACGGCGCGGAAAGGTCAAGAGAAAAGAGCCGCGTCTGCTGACGCAAAAGGAGCCGCGTCTGCTGACGCGGCTCCTTTGGAAAGAGCGGTTCGATTACTTGGCGGCCTTGGCAGCCTTGATGGACTCGATCAGCTCGGGGACGACCTTGAACAGGTCGCCCACGATACCGTAGTCAGCCACCTCGAAGATGGGAGCGGTATCGTTCTTGTTCACGGCGATGATGCACTCGGAATCCTGCATACCGGCCTTGTGCTGGATGGCGCCGGAGATACCCAGAGCAACATAGACCTTGGGATGGACGGTCTTACCGGTCTGGCCGACCTGATGGTCAGCAGAGATCCAGCCGGAGTCCACGCAGGCGCGGGAGGAACCCACGACGCCGCCCAGGACTTCCGCCAGCTCCTCAGCCAGCTTGATGCCCTTCTCCACGTCCTTGGAGATACCGCGGCCAACGGACACGATGAAGTCAGCGCCGATCAGGTCAACCAGCTTCTTGGCGGCCTTGACGGTCTCGGTGACCTCGGTGTGGATGTCAGCAGCAGCCAGCTCAAAAGCGGGATGCAGGATCTCCACGTTCTTCTTGCACTCGCGCTTCTTCATAACGCCGGGGCGAACGGTCGCCATGGCGGGGCGGAAGCGGGGGCAGATGATGGAGGCCATCAGGTGACCGCCGAAAGCGGGACGGGTCATCTTCAGGTCGCGGGACACGTCGTGCGGCTCGCGGTTGATCATCACGGTGCCCAGCTTCTCGATGCGCTCCTCGGGCAGAGTGGAGGCCTCGCGCAGGAAGCCCTTGTAGTTGGGCATGTCGATGTCCAGGTGGGTGCAGTCCGCGCACAGACCGGTGTGCAGGCGGGCGGCGCAGCGGGGAGCCAGATCACGGCCGATGTTGGAGGCACCGAACAGCAGCACCTCGGGCTTCAGCTCCTCGACGGCCTCCACGATCACCTTGGTGTAGGCATCGGTGGTGAAGTCCTTCAGCAGGGGGGAGTTGTAGACGTACACCTTGTCGGCGCCGTACTCGCCCAGCTCAGCGGCGATGCCGTCCACGTTGTCGCCCAGCAGGATGCCGCACAGCTCGACACCCAGCTCATTGGCCAGCTTGCGACCCTCGGAGATCAGTTCGAAGGTGGTGGGCATCATCACGCCCTGACGCTGCTCGCAGAACACCCATACGTTCTTGAAGGCAGCGGTATCAGCACTATTAAAAGCCATTTTCTTTTCTCCTTCCTTAGATGATGTGCTTGGCGGCCAGGATGCCTGCCAGCTTGTCGGTGGTAGCCTTGTCAGCGCCCTCGAGCATCATGCCCGCGCCCTTCTGAGGAGGCGTGAAGGAGGTCAGAATGTTGGTGGGAGAACCGGCCAGACCGATGGTGCTCTTATCGATCAGGGGGTGATCCTTCAGGGTCTCATAGGTCATGGTGACCAGAGGCTTGCTGTAGCACTCGAACGCGCCGCCCACGGACAGGTAACGCGGGGTGTTCAGCTCCTTGATGCAGGTAATCATGCAGGGGGTCTTGACCTTGATGGTCATGTAGCCGTCCTCCAGCATGCGCTTCACGGTCAGGGTATCGCCGTCCTTGGTGATCTCGCCGGCATAGGTGACCTGGGGCAGGTGCAGCTTCTCAGCGATCTGCGGGCCCACCTGAGCGGTATCACCGTCGATGGCCTGACGGCCAGCCAGGATGATATCGTCCTTCTCGATGCCGTAGGTATCGATGGCGGCGGCAATGATCTGGGAGGTAGCGTAGGTGTCGGAGCCGCCGAACTCACGGGCGGTGACCAGAACGCCTTCGTCCACGCCCATGGCCATCAGCTCACGCAGCATGCCCTCTGCGGGAGGAGGACCCATGGTGAACGCCACGACCTTGCAGCCCAGCTCGTCCTTCAGAGCCAGAGCGGCCTCAACAGCGTTCAGGTCATCGGGGTTGATGATGGTCTGCATGGACGCACGATCCAGAGTACCATCGGGATTCACGGCCACCTTACCGGAGGTATCGGGGACCTGCTTAACAGTAACGAGAATCTTCATTTTTCCTTTTACCTCCTACCTTACTTAACGCCCAGATTGCTGGCGATGACCATGCGCTGGACTTCGCTGGTACCCTCGTAGATCTCGGTGATCTTCGCGTCGCGCATCATGCGCTCCACGGGATACTCACGGGTGTAGCCGTAACCACCGAACAGCTGAACGGCGCGGCGGGTCACGTCGGAAGCGGCCTCGGCAGCGAACAGCTTGGCCATGGCAGCGTCCATGGAGTAAGGCTCGTGGTTCTGCTTCTTCATAGCAGCGGAGTAGACCAGGAACTGAGCGGCCTGCATACGGGTGTGCATCTCGGCCAGCTGGAACTGGGTGTTCTGGAACTGGGAGATGCGCTTGCCGAACTGCACGCGCTCCTTGGTGTACTTGATGGCTTCCTCAACGGCGCCCTCGCCCAGACCCAGAGCCTGAGAAGCGATACCGATACGGCCGCCGTCCAGCGTCTTCATGGCGATCTTGAAGCCCTCGCCCTTCTTGCCCAGCATACGATCCTTGGGGATCACGCAGTCCTCGAAGATCAGGTCGCAGGTAGAGCTGCCGCGAATACCCATCTTCTTCTCGTGCTTGCCCTGGGAGAAGCCCTTGTCGTCCTTCTCCACGATGAACGCGGAGATCTCCTTCATGGAGCGGCCGCGCTTGTCAACGGTCTTGCCGGTAACGGCGATGACCACGAAGGTGTCAGCCACGTTGCCGTTGGTGATGAAGCACTTGGAGCCGTTCAGGATATAGTTCTCGCCGGACTCGTCCAGCACGGCGGTGGTCTGCTGACCCTGGGCGTCGGTACCGGCGCCGGGCTCGGTCAGGCCGAAGGCACCGATCTTCTTGCCGGAGCACAGGTCGGGCAGATACTTCATCTTCTGCTCCTCGGTGCCGTTCTCAAAGATGGGGGCGGCGCACAGGGAGGTGTGGGCGGAAACGATAACGGCAGTGGTGCCGCAGACCTTGGCCAGCTCTTCCACGCACATGGCGTAGGACAGCACGTCGGCGCCGGCGCCGCCATACTGCTTGGGGAAGTAAATGCCCATCATGCCCAGCTTGGCCATCTTCTCGACGGTCTCCATGGGGAAGCGCTCTTCCTCATCGATCTCGGCGGCCAGGGGCTTGACCTCGTTCTCCGCGAAATCGCGGTACATCTTGCGAACGAGCAGCTGTTCCTTCGTCAGATGGAAATCCATACTCTTTTCTCCTTTTTCTGATTTTACTTGTTGTAGTTGAAGAAGCCTTCGCCGGACTTAATACCCAATTTGCCCGCACGAACCATCTTCCGGATCAGCACGTTTGCGCGATACTTGCTATCGTGAGTCTCGTTGAACAGCACGTCCATAATGTTCAGCACCACGTCCCAGCCGATCAGATCGCCCAGGTGCAGGGGACCCATGGGATGGTTGCAGCCCAGCTGCATAGCAATATCGATATCTTCCGCAGAGGCAACGCCTTCCTGCAGAACGCAAACGCCCTCGTTGCAGTAGGGGATCAGGATCTTGTTGACCACGAAGCCGGGCGCCTCATTGACGACCACGGGGGTCTTGCCGATCTCCACAGACAGGTTCTTGATATAGTCCACCAGGTCGGCGGGGGTGTTGCCGCCGGCGATGACTTCCACCAGCTTCATGGCGGGCACGGGGTTGAAGAAGTGCATACCGATCAAGTGATGCTTCAGACCCTGACCCATCTCGGTGATGGACAGAGAGGAGGTGTTGGAGGCGAAGATCGTCTCGTCCTTGCACAGAGCGTCCAGCTTGCCCAGCAGCTCCTTCTTGACGGCCATGTTCTCGGCCACGCACTCGATGACCAGATCGGCATCGGCGGCACCCTCGAACTCCTCCACCAGGATGCGGCTCATGATATCGTCCGCGGCTTCTTGGGTCATCTTGCCCTTGGCGACCTTCTTGTTCAGGGAGGCGGCCAGCTTGTCCTTATGACGCTGCGCGCTGGCGGTGCTGGAAGCGTACATCAGGGCGGTGTGACCCTTCGCTGCGAAAACCTGGGCAATACCGCTGCCCATAGTGCCTGCGCCAAATACTGCTACTTTCATGATTGTTCCTCCTACTTAAAATTTTACATGAATTGCTTAATTATCAGGCATGCGCCTGTCAATTAACTTACTTGTTCTGGTAGGGCTCGTGCTTGCGCTTCTCCAGGAAGGCGGACATGCCCTCGATCTGGTCGGCGGACTGGAAGCAGCTGCCGAACAGCTCCTCCTCGATGACGATGGCCTTGTCCATATCCACCTGCAGGCCGTCGTTGATGGCCTTCTTGCAGGCGCGGACGGCGATGGGGGCGTTCTTGGCGATGGTCTCCGCCAGCTTCTCGGCAGCGGGCATCAGCTCCTCCAGAGGATAAACGGCGTTCACCAGACCGATGCGGTACGCCTCGTCCGCCTTGATGTTCTTGGCGGTGTAGATCAGCTGCTTGGCCATGCCGGGGCTGACCAGGCGCGCCAGACGCTGGGTGCCGCCGAAGCCGGGGGTAATGCCCAGACCCGTCTCGGGCTGACCGAACACGGCGGTGTCGGCGCAGATGCGGATATCGCAGGCCATGCTCAGCTCGCAGCCGCCGCCCAGGGCGAAGCCGTTCACCGCGGCGATGGTGGGGATGGGCAGCGTCTCGATGGCGCGGAACACATCGTTGCCGTGCTTGCCGAAGGCGGTGCCGCCCTCCTTGGTCAGGGTGCTCATCTCGCCGATGTCGGCGCCGGCCACGAATGCCTTCTCGCCGCTGCCGGTGATGACCAGCGCACGGATCTCGTCGTCGGCCTTAACGGTGGCCACCAGCTCGTCCAGATCGGACAGGACTTCGGAATTGAGAGCGTTCAGCGCCTTGGGACGGTTGATGGTCGCCACGGCGATATAGCCTTTCTTTTCCAGCAGAATGTTGGTCATATCAACTTCCTCCTTACGTTTCCTTTCCATCGGCACAGCGCCGCAAAGCGGTGCGCCGCCCTGTATGCGGCTGTATACGCGCCCGCGCAGACCGCAGGCGGACATACTCCTCCTCATACATATCACATTATAGTAGTCCGTTAGAAATTTATCAAGTACAACCCATGCGGTTTTTTCTTTTTTAGCGGTTTTCACAAAAGTAGGCACCGGATTTTGCGCACTTTTTCGGGCGGACACGCGGCAGGCACGGGGTTCGAAGGAAAAACGTGCTTGTATCCCGGCGCAAGATGGGGTATGATGGGAGAAAATCGTGAAACGGCGAGGGCATGAATATGCGGATGCGCAAAAAGAAAAACCTGGCTCCCAGAATGGAAGCCTGCGGTATGTACCTTATTAAAGACCCCTTCTCCATGCGCGGGAGGTGGCGGGAGCTGATGCCCGCCGCCCGGGAGCTGCGGGTGGAGCTGGGCTGCGGCAAGGGCGGCTTTACGGTGGGCACTGCGGCAGCGGAGCCGGATGTGCTGCTCATCGCCGTGGAAAAGGTACCCGACGCCATGGTGGTGGCCATGGAGAAGGCACGGGACGCCGGCGTACACAACGTGTGGTTCGTGGACGGCGACGCCGCGCTGCTGCCGGACATGTTCGCGGAGGGCGAGATCGACCGGCTGTATATCAACTTCTGCGACCCGTGGCCCAAGAGCAACCAGAAGAAGCGGCGGCTGACCCACGGGAACTTCCTGAAGAAATACCGGCAGGTGCTGGCCGAGGGCGGCGCCATCCACTTCAAGACGGACAACGACAAGCTGTTCGAGTGGTCGCTGGAGGAGATCCCGCAGTTCGGCTTCCGGCTATCGGAGGTGACGCGCGACCTGCACGCAGACGGCGCCGTGGGCGTGATGACCGACTACGAGCGGAAGTTTTTCAGCGAGGGCAAGAGCATCAACCGCTGCGTGGCCACCATGGTGGACTGGACGGAGCCGGAGAACGACACCGCGCTGTCCCAGCGAATAAGCGAATGAGCCTACAAACGGGTATGGCAGCCTGCCCGCAGGTAGGATGGATTGCCGCGCCAGTCTGTACCCCAAGGGCACTTGCTTCGCGGCGCGGACTGGCGCGCAATGACAGACTTTTTCGGCAGCCCGAAAACAGTACCCCGACGGGTGCTGTTTTTTGGGAGCTTGTGGCCGGATTTCCCCCCTCTACCCATATTACAATCTGAACAGGGCGTTTTGGCCAGATTTCGGAGGATTTTTTCAAAAAACATCAATCTTGTCCGCAACTTTCCTCTGAACACTTCGCCGGATGCCTTGTGTTTCTTCGGATATTCGTATATAATGTATTGTGTTGCGTAATATCCATGCGGAGGTGCGGCATGAACGGGATCAAGGGCTATATCTCCATTTGGGAGGCGTCCTACCGTTGGGGCGTGTCAGAGCGGCGGGTCAACCAATACTGCGCCGAAGGGCGGATCCCCGGCGCGTCCCGGTTCGGGCGTTCATGGACGATCCCGAAAAACGCGGAAAAGCCGTCCGACCCGCGCTTTCAGGAACAGCGCCGCGATCCCGGCAGGACAAGCACCTGACGGATACCCCTGCCGCATTGGAAACATCCGCAAAGAGGAGGTGAACAGTATGGCCTGCGACGAGAGCTTGTACCGCCAGTATCTGAGCGGTGACGACGCGGGGCTGGAGGCCCTGATGGAAAAATTCGGCGACCCCCTGACCCTGTATATTGACGGCTATCTGCACGACGTTCACGAGGCGGAGGATCTGATGCTGGACGTTTTCGCCTATCTGTTCACCAAAAAGCCGAAGATACGGGACGGCGGCTTCAAGGCGTATCTCTATAAGGCGGCGCGGCACATGGCGCTGCGCCATAAGAGCAAACGGAAGCCATTGTTCAGCCTCGATGCGCTGACCGGCGAGCCGGACGGACGGCTGCTGGCGGAGGAGGTCATACGGACAGAGGAGCGAAACCGCGTCCTACACTTCTGCATGGACGAAATGAACCCGGACTATCGGGAGGTTTTATATCTCACCTATTTTGAGGATATGAGCTACGCGCAGGCGGCGGAGGTCACAGGAAAAACAGTGAAGCAGATCACCAACATGGTGTATCGCGGAAAAGAAAGCCTGCGAAGGCTGCTGGAACGGGAGGGAATCACAAATGCGGAGTCATGAGGAACGGGTCGCGGAGACCAAGCGGCGCATCGCCAAAATTGAGCGGGAGAAACGGCGGCGGCGCAATACGGTCATCATGGCTTCCGCTGTGGCGGTGTGCCTTGCGCTGCTCATCGGCGCATCCCTCGCCATGCCCGGCATTGCCGCGCGGATACAGACCGGCGATTATTCCGGCTTTGAAACGGCGGCCAGCATCTTTCACGGCGGCGCTGCCTTGGGATACATCGTCATCGGACTGCTGGCGTTTTTACTCGGCGTGTGCGTGACCGTTCTGTGCTTCCGGCTGCGGCAGATGAACCGGGAGGACGGACAGGACAGGGAAAGCGAGGATGCGCATGGAGCTGATTGAGAACCTGCTGCAACTGCTGGTCACGTTCGTCGGCGCGGTGCTTTCGGGCATATCCTACCGGAAAAGCCGCAGGCAGGCGTATTTTCTGCTGCTGTGCTTCTATGGCTGCTTTGCCCTCGGTGCGCTCTACTGGACGCTGTATTTGCTGCTGTTCGATACCACGCCGCAGGTCTTTTATGTGTCGGAGTTCGGCTGGGTGGCCAGCCTCATCTTCCTGCGCATTTTGCAAGTAATGCTTGCCACTCAGGACAAGCGCAGCTTCCGCTGCCGCAGGGCGTGGCTCGCGCCTGCGTTCGGCGTGCCGCTGCTGGTGTTTTACTGCACCTTCGGGGACATTCTCTCCAACCTGATCTGGTGCGGCATGATGATATGGCTCTCCTTCTGCGCCATTCGGGGGCTGGTCTACGCCAACGGGCAGACGGATACGGCGCGGAATATGCGGTATTTCCACATAGGGGTGCTGTGCTATGTGTTTGCGGAATATCTGCTGTGGACGGTGGGCTGCTTCTGGCCCAACACCTCCCCGGCCAGCCCCTCCTTCTGGTGCGATATGCTGCTGACGCTCGCCATTCTGGGGCTGCTGCCCGCCACGAGAAAGGCGGTGGAAGCATGACCTACATCGAAAACATCTTCCTCTGCATGGTATCTCCCCTGCTGGTGGCCGCCTTGTGCATGGGCAGGCGGCAGCTCCGCCTTTTCCTGTTCAGCATTGCCGGGATGGGGGTGTGCCTGCTTTCAGCCTATATCAACACCTTCCTTGCGGCGGTGTGTCAGGCAGATGCCCTTGCCGCCACGGCGGAGATCGCGCCGGTGGTGGAAGAGCTGATGAAGCTGCTGCCGCTGGTGTTCTATCTGCTGGTGTTCGAGCCGGAGGGCGATAAAATCAAGGCTGCCGCCATCACGGTCGCCCTGGCCTTCGCCACCTTTGAAAACGTGTGCTATCTCATCCAGAACGGCGCAGACCGCTTCTCCTTCATCTTCTTCCGGGGCTTCGGCACGGGAGCCATGCACGTCCTCTGCGGTCTGATCGTGGGCGGCGGCCTTGCATACACGTGGCGGCGGACGTGGCTGGAGATCGCGGGCACCTGTGGGCTGCTGGGCGCGGCCATCACCCTCCACGCCATCTATAACCTGCTCATCGCCTACGGCGGCGCGGTGCAGTATGTGGCCTACGCCCTGCCGGTGCTGCTGGTGGCGGCAGGAAGATTGTCCGCTTTCAGATTATCGCAAAGGAAATAACCGAATATTCGCTCCCCCGAGAGCTGCTTTTTGGCAGCTCTCAAATTTTTTTGAAAAATTTTGCGTTTTGGGTGAGAGTTTTTTCGATTTTTTGTACCTATATGAGTGAAGGGATTTTTAAGCCGCATTTCAAAAAATCCAGAGAGGAGGTTCAAACGATATGTACGATACCGCAAGACGGGTCGCACTCGTCAAGCAGCAGGTGCGGGAAAACACCCGCCGGAGACAGCGGCGCGGCATATATGGACTGAGCGCCGCGTGTATGCTGCTGTTCGCGGTGCTGATGGAGACGGCGGGCGCGGTCGTCGGGCCGGGGCAGACAGCCGCATGGGGCGTGTTCGGCACAATGCTGCTGCGGAAGGACGCGGGGGGCTATGTGCTGGTGGCCGTCGTCTCCTTTGCCGCGGCGGCAGCGATCACCGCGCTGTGCTTCCGGCTCAGAAACAGAGAAAACCGAAAAAAAGGCGGGGCGGACAATACCGAACCGCAGAAACAGGAGGGAAAGACGACATGATGAAACGTTTTTTGGCGCTGGTGCTGTGCCTGTGCATGACGCTCACGCTGCTGCCAACTACGGCGTTTGCAGCGGTGAGCGATTCGCTGGGCAACACACCCGAGGAAAATCAGGCGATTTTGGAGCAGCTCTCCGCCCTGACCGGCGGCAGCAGCGACCAGGTGCTTTCCATGCTGAACGCCTTGGGGCTGCTGGATGAAGACGGCAATTTCAAGGTGGATCAAACCATCACGCTGGACGGCCAGGTGTTGACACTGGCGGCTGTCATGGAGCTGCTGGAAAATCCCGCCACGGATCTCACCCGCATAGCCGACGTGGATGGGACTCCGGTGGCGCTGGGCGATTTGAAGACCATGATCCAAATCGAACAGGAGCTGCAGCGGATCAAGGACACCTATTTCTCCGGCAGGGAGTTTACCGGGGAAGCTCTGGAGAATCTCAATAGTCTGATGGAGCAGATGGAGCTGCAGGGCATCAGCTTGCAGTATTCCGCCTTTGCCACAAAGCCTGAGGGCGTTGAGACGGTGGATATGAGCGGCATGCTGAGCCAAACGCTGGGGACTCTCGCAAACAACAGCTGGAGCTCCGGGACTTTTACTGTATACAGAGGAAAACCGGTCGGCTTTTCCTACCGCATTCAAGAAGGCCAGCTCAGCGATTATATCAGCAATGTGGAGGTCTCGATAGGCAAAACGAGTGGGGTCCTCCAAGGCGACGGATCCTACAAGCTGACCTATGACGTAGGCGAAATTTTCAGTTTAGGTGGTTGTAAAATCACTGTCAAGGTTCAAACCAAAGGAAGTAACACGGCCTGGCTCGGGAATTCTTATTCCTATGGCGACCTGCTGGGGATGATTGAATTTTACGATGCGGAAAATCTGGTGTTCTATGACGGCGCCAGCTATGCCGACCACCATCAGCTCAAGCTAATAAAGACGGTTGACGACCCCGCAATAAAAACAGAAATGACCGCGCCGAACTATGAGGAAGAACTCAAAAATACAACCGTATTATATGATGATTTGTTTATTCCTTTGCTGGCAGAAAAATACACTGTCGCCAACGGTGCCGACAATCCGGACTTCGTTGCGCTAAGCAATACCATCGGAATTTTGGAGGGTGCCCGCAACTCGGTGCTTTCCAGCGGCTCCTCCCCATTTTATCAGCCATACCAAATCGACGCCAGCATCGAGTTTGACTGGAGTACCAGCGTAGCTGCCTATACTGGCCCTGCGCCGTATGGCTATAATAGTACCACACAACACTATGCCCCGTTCTATCTGACGGAGTACAAGCTCGATGGAACAGCTCTGAATCTCAGCGGCGACAGAACGAAAGCGCTGGATTGTACGATTAACAAGGGCAGTACGGTCAGCATCTCCCTGCAGTCTACCACGCAAAACAGAAGGGCACAGCAGTACTATCTGCCCTTCCAACTGTTTCTGAAGAATGTAAATAGAGATATCCAAAATTCCACCACCACCGCCAAGACCAGCAACGTCTCCGCCAAGCTGGTGGACACGGACGCCCCCACCATTCAAAGCGTCACAGCTCCGGCGGGAACCTATACCAGCGGACAGCACGTGCCCATCACAGTTACCTTTAACGAGTTCGTGGATCTCAGAAACGCCCGCGTGACCATCAATGGCAAAGAGTATACCGCCGCTGCGCTTTCCATGAACAACTACGGTGTCACGGCAATGCTCTGGTACCCAGTGCAGGATACGGATGACACCACGGTCACCATCAATGATATGACCGGTGTGGAAGATGTTTTCGGTCATACGCTGGATACCACACTCTATCAAAGCGACTCGATCAGCGACGTTACGCTGAGGAGCGTCTTGATGCGCAACGCTCCCACTGAGCTGACGGCCACCTACGCCAACGGCAAGGCATCGTTCACGATGAACGCCAACATGGAGCAGACCTACAAGACCGTATACAGCAATTATCACACCCCGGCAGGCACAGACCCGAAGGAGGCCCCTTTCCGCCTCGAGCTGAGGTACGACTCCGCGGTTGAACCGATCCATCTGCAGGTCTATCTGGACACAGAGACGGAATCCTTCACCATTAGCGACTATGCAATCGCACCCGCGGCTTACACCCGCACCTATACGGTGACGCTGCAGGCCAACGAGGGCACGAAAGACGCTCCTAACTGGGTGAATGTTCTTCCCCTGACCCGGCAGTTCACGGTGCAAAGGAAAGTTTCCGCGCACACGGTGAACGTCGTCCCGGAAGCGGATCCCGCCAACTATACGATTTCCCTCGCCGAAGCCGCCCGCCCCACGCTTAAGGCCGAGGTTTTGGGGAAAAACGGTGAGCAGGCCACCTACACCACCGGTAAATGGAGCAGCAGTGACCCGCTCATTGCCACCATCAACGAGAATACCGGCGTTGTTGCCACCACAGGAACCAAGGTAGGAACCGTCACCTTTACCTTTACGGCGGACAACGGGACTGAGGACCCTGCCGATGATGTGACGGGCCGGTCACATCCCTATACCGTGACGGCAGGCGATTCCCTGGCACTGGTGATTCCCGACGGCGCGTCCATCGTGACGCGGGTAAATCAGCCCGCCACCGTGCTGTGGAGCTCCAACGCCGCGCTGATGGCACCGAACAAAGAGTTCAATTACAGGATTGACCTGTATGAGGGCAACTACGCGAATGAGGCGGCGCTGAGCGGCCTCAATCCCGTTGCGACTTATACCGCCGGCAGGGATAAAAACAGCGTGCGGATCCCGGAGAATGTGCTCTCCAAGCTCTCCAGTGGAAATACCCCAGCCTACACGGTATGTGTCTCCATGCCGCACCCCAACGCCGAGGGCGAGAACGTCCGCCTGTCGGCACTTGCCTGGATCATCGTGCAGGCACCGCCTGCCACAGCCAAGCTGACACCGCCCCGGAGCATTTACCTCAAGGATACCGACGGCGCCGTCAATATCAACTGGTCGGTGGAAAACGCCACTGACGGCGTCTCTCAACCGCCCACGCTGACCATTACCCGGGTCACAGAGGACAACAAAACCAAAGAGGTGGCCCGTGAGCGCCTATCCGGTACCTCCGGAAGTTTCTCCCTTCCATTACAGCGTGTGAAAGCCGGCAATCTAAAGGACACCTATCAAGTGGTTTTGAGCGTGGAGAATCCTGGTGAGGAATCTCCCAGCACCGACTCCTTCCCCCTGTATGTCTACGATGCCGACGCACTGAAGGTGCAGAACGACAAAGGAAACACGATTTCTAAGCTGACCATGGACAATACCTCCAAGGTCAGCGGCAGCCTGCCCACCGTTACAGCTGAAATTTTGCAGCTGCGCCAGGAGTTGGGGCTGATCGAGTACATAGGCATCAACTATAACGAGTACGGATGGAACTCCTTTAAAGACGGCATCCGGTGGCTCTCCAGCAACAACAATGCCATTTCCGTCAACTACAAGCAGGGCGGACTGTATGAAGACATCAAAAACTTCTCCTTTGATTCCTACCTTCCCGAAACCAAAATGGCGCTGTCCGGCTTGGCCGACGGCACCGCAACCGTCACGGCTACCCATGCCGCCACGGGCATGAGCGCCGCCGTACAGGTGACAGCGAAAACGCTGCAAAATAAGTTCTATCTCTTCCAGCTGACGCCTGCAGCGGAAACTACGCTGCAATATACCGACGGCAAAGGTGTTCCCAAAACGGTCACGACCAACAGGGAAGGCGTGCTGGCGCTCTACGAACCCAACGGAATCGCCAGTGAGGTGTCTCTGCGGTCCGGCTCCGGCGCGGATATTTATCTGGGCACCATCTATAAAGAAAATCTGCGTTCCGGCGAGCGGGATGCCACAAAACTGCAGCTTTATCCCTTGAATACCTTCAGCCTTCGGCGGGTCGCCCGGGCATCTGTGACGCTCATCACGCCGGGCGGCGATCCGCTGGCGAACAAGACGGTGACCGTTCGCGGCGGCGTTTATAAAAACGGAGGCTACTGCCAGACAGCTCTGCTGGGCTCCAGGGCAGGGGCACTTGTCAGCGGCATCACCGGCGACACCTATACCACAGATGCGGCGGGAAATATAACCGTCTATCTGGATTCCACCCAGTTCTGGTCGGCCGAAAAGGGCGAGAGCAACACCACGGCGCTTTCCGCTCTGGATCAGCTGGAGTACATTCTGGAGATCAGCGAAATTGACGGCGACAAGTACTATCCGCTGCTGCTGACCGTCAACGGCAAGCTGGGCGTGGACGATGTAATGCGCACCGCAGAGGGCGTTGTCTCTCTGGAGCGCGTGCCGACGGGGGAGGCAAACAAGCCCTTCATTGTGGCGCAAAGCGTTGATTACGGTCTTGCCAACGGTCAGAAGGTGGATGTCCGCAGCTCGACTGGGAAGATCGGCCCTAACAGCAGCTTCAAAACAGCAAGCCTGCACACCACCATGCTCCTCTGGGGCGAGAAGATTGCCAACGCGAAGAATTACCGTCTCAGGTTGGCGGACGAATACGGCGTTCTTCCTGCCGCCCAGAGCGGCAGTACCAAGCAGTATCCCTTCTCATCCATCCCCGTAGCGGAAAACGATCTGACCCTCACCGAGGCCACCATGACCACCTCTGGATGGATCGCCGACGGCAAGGATGTGGGTATGAAAACGCAGCTGAGCCTGAACGGCATCCTGCTACAGGAGAAAATAATGCCCTTCCGGGTCGTTGATCTGACCCGAGTGCCCAAGGTGACAGAGGATGACCGCGTCACCGGTATTCTGGCGACGATGGGAGCCTCCAGTGGAGTGAATCAAGTCGACTTTGGCGGAGTGGGCGGTAGTAACATTCTCAAGGTTCTGACCGGACGGCTGGATGATCTGAGCGGTCCGGTGGACACTTCCGTGTTCAAAATGATCATCACCCCCAGCGAAGATCCCTCCGTGTTCCGTGCCATGATCTGGGCCGGGTACAACACGCTGGAGATGGAGGACATGGACTATTCCGAGGACGGCGTGGCGTTGGGTGCGAATGTGCTGACGCAGAACCTGGAGGTGGGTGTGCCCAGTACCGGGGATCTGAGCCAGATGGCCCAGGGCACCTATGATCCCAAGGGGGACTACAAAACCAACTCCTTGGCCGACAATGTCACCAGCACGGATCTCAACTTGCAGTTGGAGGGCTTTTACGAAGCGGAGATCCGCTATAACACCGAAAAAAAGGAGTGGGAGGTTTTCACCGTAGGCGGCGGCTTTACCGCCGGCGTTGGCGTGGGCTTCTCCTTCAGCGTGAACGCCATGGCTGGCCCCGTGCCGTTGACGGCAACCTTTGAGCTGGGGGGTGCCATTCAGCTGGATTTCCGTACCGCAGTGCGCTACGGCCAGCAGGGACAGGGTACAGAGCTTGCCTGGAGCGATCCCACGGCCACGGCAGTGAATGACTTTTTGACCACGCTGCGTATCAACGCCTATGTCCACGCGTTTGGCGGCATTGGCTTTGACTATTCGATCGTGGCGCTGAAGATCGGCCTATTCGGCAATTTGGATGTGGACAGTCAGAATAAGTTCCTTTCCCGCACCTATCTTGCCGACGAGGCAAAGCGCCAGATCAACGGTCAGGCCCTGGGGATCCAAAGCGAAGTGGGGATCAAATTTGTGGCCAGCTTCCTGTTTATCTCCTACGAGGCGGTGATCGCCTCCGGAACCCTTGGAGCCACCAAGACTTTTAATGACTGGAAAACGATCGACAACTACTGGAATAACGCCACCAGTGGGCTGAGCCTTGCCTCGCTGCGGATGGCGGCGGCTCAGAGCGGAATGCAGGTGGCTTCTGGAAGTGCAACGCTCCAAAGCCGGGACTATCTGGAGAAATATGCCCGTACCTGGGGTCAGCCCCAGCAGCGGATGATGCTGTTCTCTCTGAACTCCACCAGTGGGCTGGAAAACATCCAGACCAATGCCAACCCCACATCCTATCCACAGCTCAGCGATGACGGGAAGGTATTGGCCTACATCAACGACGGCAACAGCAGCAGTATTTACGGCAGCCGGGCGCATTTCTCCACCCTCAATGGCGGCGGCTATTCTGTCTCCAGCAAAATTGCCGATCCCACAGGGTTCCCCGGCTACGGCGACACGAGCGTTTCTCTGTCCGGCACTGACAGCTTCGCGGCGGCGGCTTGGGTTCGCATGGGCACTGAGCTGCCGGGTAAAGATGCCGGTGATCCCGTGACATTGGAAGAGCAGAACCTGCTGATGAACAGCACGGAGATCGTAGTGTCCGTCTATGACGGCACAACCTGGACCTCCACCCGCCTGACCAACGACGGCACACCGGATCTGGCCCCAGCCACGGCAGTGGGCGGCAACGGCAAGGCCATCGTGTTCTGGCGCAGCGTCTACACCCCCGATCCCGGTACGCAGGGCAGCAACAGCCTGCTGAACTTCACTACCAGAGATTGTATCATGTACCGTTGCTATGACAGCACTGACGGCACCTGGAGCGAGGCCAAAATGCTTTATAACGGTGCTACTGGCCGCGTGAAGGCGTTGCAGGCGGCCATGCTGCCCGACGGAACCGCTATGGCGGTTTACTCGCTGGATCGCAGCGAAACCGGAGATACCTCCGCCTACGAGATCGCCTACTGTACCGTGGCTGCTGACGGAACTCCCGGTACAGCCATGCTGGCGACCTGTGACAGCAATCTTGACGAAAACCCCCAGGTCGTTGCAGCCAACTTCGGCAGCGGGGATGACCGATTTGTCATCGGTTGGCATAGTGTCCGAGACGGCAGCGGCGATATCCAGCTGTTGGCTGTGGACGGCACCGGCACCATGTCCAACAGCTTCCCCGGCTCTCTGTCTGCCCTGACCAGCAGCGGCAACGCCGTCGTGGGCGGAGACTTCCGCTTCGCTTCCCTCAGCGGGGGTCATCGCAGCCTCAATGATCTTACCATCGTCTGGAATGAGACTGTCAATGACGCCAACGGCGCGGTAGATCACGGCATTTTGAAGGCGGCCAAGCTGCGCTATGCCGCAAATACCTACACTCTCTCCGCACCGTTGGAACTGGCAGAGCTGCCGGATCGCACGCTGGCTGACCACTTTGATGCCTATGTCAGCGGCACCAATCAGGTGCAGGCCGCCATTCAGGCCACCCGGTATGACGATGAAAAACCGGAGGTAATCGGCGGCGTGACCGTTCCGGGTGAGGAAACGATCCTCTATACCGCCACCTCTGATTTTATCACCGATGCGGTGGCAGTGGAACAGATCGGTGTGGATTATGCAACGCTGGCACTGAACAGCCTGACACCCATTCGCTTTACCATCCGCAACACCGGGCTGAACGATGTGACAAACCTAACGGTCAAGCTTGGCAGCGGGGAAACCGCCACCCTTACGGAAAAACTGCTGCCCAATGAAAGCACCACCCTTACCGTCTGGCACCATGTGAAGGATCGCGTGACCGACCCGAGCTATACCATCACCGCCGCCGGCGGCATCAACGAAAACGGCACAGTGTATCTGGATTATCCCGACATTGGCATCTCGCAAATGGAAGTGATTGCAGAGAGCGCCGGCAAGCGCACGGTGCGCATGACCCTCTATAATTCCTCTGCCGCCACGCTGGCCGGCGGAAAGAACCGCGAGGTGAAGCTTGCATTCTATGCGGATGATCTGCATACCAACCATGCAGAGGTAGCCTGCGCCACAAACGGCGTATCGGTCAGCGGTAATGAAATCACCGTTTCCGGAAACAGTGCCCTCGCCCGCATCGATCAGGGAACCTTTACACTGGAACTGACCTATGATCTGGGCAGGTATATGACATCCATTGGCAAAACCGAGATCCCCAATGTGGGTACCTATCTGTACGCCGAGGCGTGGGCGGAAGGCCAGATCGGTGGAACGGGAGGCAATCAGCGCCTGCCGGAGTATGACGGCAGTGACAGCGAGGCCAGCGTCCATATGACCGGCGCACTGGCCCGCACCGGAGAGCAGCTGACGATGGATGTGACACAGGGGAACGACGGCAACGGTCACAGCACCGCCGCCATTACCCTGCGCAACAACTGCCTGCAGCCTCAGACCAGCGCAGCGCTGGTGGCCACGCTGCTGGATGCTGCCGGGGCCGTTCTGGAAACGAAAAAGACCAGTATTGGCGGTGCCATCTCCGGGGAAACCTTCCAGACGGAAACCGTCACCTTCTCCCGGCTTGGCACCCGCGTAGTGGTGCGAGCCGCAGTGCCCGGTAATGACCTTCTGACCTTTGAAGGTCTGGCAGTGGGGCTCGGCGATTTTACCGCCAACGGAACGAACTATACCTATACGCTGCAAAATGATAGCGGAGCAACATCTACGCTAGTCACAGCGGTGTCTGGAAACGGCGAACCCGTGAGCATCAACGGACAGGCTCTGTCCACCGGCGGCAGCGCAACCGTTGCCATCCCCAACAGCGGCAAAACCAACATTGTTGTGGGAATCGGTGCTAAAACTTACACGCTGACGATTCTGCGCAATAGCGGCACAGGCGGCAATGGAGGCGGCGGCAGCGGCTACAGCTACTACACCATCAAGGCAACTGCCGGAACTGGCGGCTCTATCTCTCCCTCCGGCAATGTCAGCGTTCGTGAGGGTGGTGATCAGACCTTCACCATCACCCCGGATAAGGGCTATGCTGTCTCCAACGTCAAGATCGACGGCAAGCGCATTGGCGCGGTGAAGTCCTACACCTTTGAGAATGTCCGTAGAGTCCATACCATCGAGGTCATCTTCGTCAAGGGCACTGCCAGCGCCAGCACCGGAGACAGCAGCAATCTTCCGCTGTGGAGCGCCCTCCTGCTGGCAAGTACCATTACGCTGGCCGGCGCCGTCCACTATAAGAGAAAACGCGCACGGTAATCGTCTTATTGACGGTGTGACCTTCTCCGAGGAAGATACCGTTCTGACCCTCTCCACCTGCCGCCGAAAGTACGACAAGACCAACAGCGGCAATCAGCGGCTTGTGGTCATGGCAAAGCTGCTGCCGGAGGGCGCAGCCGCGCAGGACTTCACTGTGTCCCTTGTGGATGATCCTGAAATGCCCTAAAAGAAATCAGAATACGACGATAAAGTAATCCATCTTCACAGTCAAATAGCCAAGCAACACACGAACTGATATGGCTTGCACTCTCTTTGTACATTGAGTTTCTGTACAAACAGTGAGTGCTGTCATCAAAGCGCAAGAGAGCTGGCGCAGGGAATTCCCTGCGCCAGCTCTTCACTATATACTCAGCTGATTGCCCCGCCGAGTACCTGCCGCAGCAGCTCCGCCGTGGTCACCTCGCCACGCAGCACCCGCTGGCACTGCTCCCGCATCTGAGGCGTTACCTGACAGCCCTCCATGCGGACGGATGCCTCCGCGTTCTTCATAGGAAGTGTATATCGCTTGTCGCTGTTCTTGTACATAGAAAAACTCCTCGCGTCATCCGCGAGGAGTCTGGAGCTTGTGGCCGGATTCGAACCGGCGACCTGCTCATTACGAGTGAGCTGCTCTGCCAGCTGAGCCACACAAGCATCTCTATGAGAATCGGCTCCTCGCCGTACTCTGTTTGTTAGTTTACCACACCTGTGGGTCGGAATGCAATAGCCGCCTTATATAGCATCAGCGACCTGCTCATTACGAGTGAGCTGCTCTGCCAGCTGAGCCACACAAGCGTTTCAAGCGTGAGATAGTATACCACACTTTCGCGCCGCCGTCAACAGCTTTTCGCCGAAAGGTCATAATAGTATTTCGCAAATTTGTGATTGCATTTTGAAAACCCGCGTGGTACGCTTGAACCGACCTGCGGAAAGCAAACGCGCAGGCGCCCCTGTCATGTCCGCGCCGCCGAAGGCTCTCGGCAGTCCGGACTGCCTTGCAACGAACAAAAAGGAGACACAGACCATGAAAAGCCACTCTCTGCAGCGCTTCGTCTGTCCCGCCGCCTCCCACGAGCCGGCATGACACACAACGACTATTCCCGCCTGCTCCGGCGCATACAGGAGCTGCAAGTACGGAAGGAACGGGTGATCGTGGCCATCGACGGGCGGTGCGGCTCCGGCAAGACCACGCTGGCCGCGCGGCTGCAAAAGGATCTGGATTGCCGCGTTTTCCACATGGACGATTTCTTTCTCCGCCCCCAGCAGCGGACAGCGGAGCGGTTCGCCCAGCCCGGCGAAAACGTGGATCACGAGCGGTTTCTGGAGGAAGTGCTGCTCCCCCTGCGCAGCGGACAGCCCCTCACCTACCGCCCGTTCTCGTGCGCACAGCAGCAGCTGGGCGCGCCGGTGACGGCAGCGCCCTGCCGTCTCGCCATCGTGGAGGGCGCCTACGCCTGTCACCCCGACCTGTGGGCGTATTACGACCTGCGGGTGTTCCTGACTGTCGACCCGGAAACGCAGATGCAGCGCATCGAAGCCCGCAGCGGGGCGGCAAAGGCCGCGCAGTTCCGCGACCGCTGGATCCCCTTTGAGGAGACGTATTTCAGCGCCCTCGACGTGCAGGCGCGGTGCGACATGTGCATCAGCGGATAATGCCAGCTCCCTACCGGGTCGGTGGATTCGTACCGGAAATAGCAATACACACTGTAATCGCAAAATTGCATCGCAGGAATACCCCGGAAAAAGTTCGAAAAGTGTATCTCCGCCTTTCAAAGGGCAAAATACCGCATTCGCCAAAAGGAGGGAATATCCCCTCCATTCCGGCAGGATTTTACACAAATCCAGTCGCTTCCCGCAACCAGAAGTGCTTTACGATAAGGTGACATAATTCTACACGGCATAATTTCTACAAGGAGTTATCCACAGTTTCCACCACTTTTTCCACACCGGCGCAAATCCCTATTTTACTTGATTTTTCCCTGTGTTGGAAGGAAATGTAAGGCCGAAAACAGGCACTTTCCCCCGCGAAACAGGCATTATTCAATTTACATAATGTCACATTTCCTCGGACAATGGCAAAACAATACCCCGCGACAATGTCGCGGGGTATTGTCTGTTTGTTATCTGCGTTTTCCGCCGCCGAAGCCGCCGCCGCGGCTTCCGCCGCCGCGGGAACCTCCGCCGAAGCCGCCTCCGCTGAAGCCGCCGCTGGGACGGTTGGGACGACTGGGGCGCGGAGCGCTGGGCCTGCTGCTGGGTCGGGGCGCGTTAGGCCGGGGCGCGCTGGGGCGCGGAGGCCGGGGCCCTCCCCCGCTTGGTCGGCCCC
>OJKC01000376.1_pt1 | contig 40150 bp, 39 predicted proteins | sample 1596401 | NCBI WGS metagenome assembly OJKC01 (sample SAMEA4350162, study PRJEB24818) | metagenome | biome: human; feature: gut; material: faeces | place: Denmark | collected 2013-09 | reverse complement strand
CGATACCGAGGGCTTGAAAAGCAGCAAGCCAAATTCAATATCATGTTTGCACTGGCAAATCTGATTCTGGCTGACAGACCCTGTCTGGCAGCTTGAGTAAGTGCGCCTTTGCGGGCAAAAATTCAGAAGTTATCCACAGTTTTTATTTGGCACCTATTGCATAATGCGGATTTTGGTATTTATGCGGTGCTGCCTTAAGATTTTAATCAGGAAATAGTATTATTTTTTCCGGACGAAAAGAACGCCCAGAGTGCCGGGGCCGCAGTGGCAGGAGACAGTGCATCCGGCCAGCGTTTCGTAAACCTTGTGGAAGTGACCGTAGGTGGACACGGCTTCCATCACGGCTTCATGGCACTCGTCGCTGACACCGGTGTGGGTGATGAAGAGAATGCCGTCGTCCAGATCGTCCCGGCCGTCAAGACGGTCTTTGACGTAGTTTGCCAGACACTTGGCGTATTTTCCGCGATACTTTTTCGCAACGCCCATCTTGCCGTCCTTCACCTCGATGCAGGGCTTCAGGTTCAGAAGGTTCGCGCCAAGTGCGGCGGCGGAGGAGCAGCGGCCGCCCCTGACCAGATAGTCCAGCCTGTCCACGAGGAAGCTGGCTTCCACACGGGAGGTGAAGTCGTCCAGCTCCCGCTTCAGCTCGTCCAGAGATGCGGCGGTTTTCGCCAGCTCGCAGGCTTTCAGCACCACCAGACCCTGACCGGTGGACAGGTTCCGGGAGTCAACCACCCGGACGTTTTCAAAATCCTCCGCGGCAATGCAGGCATGGCGGTACGTAGAGGAAAAGTCCGAGCTGATGCAGATATGCACCACGCCGTCATATTCGCCCGCGTATTTCGTGAAATGCTCCTGATACTCGCCGACGCTGACGGCGGAGGTGGAGCAGAGGTCGCCGCCTGCGGCGACGTGGGCGAAAATTTCGGCGGGGGTGATGGTCACGCCGTCAATATATCCCGTCCCGGCCTTGATGACCGTCAGGGGGGTGGTGGCGATGTTGTATTCTTTCAGAATGTCAGCGGAAAGGTCGCAGGTGCTGTCAGCCGTGATTTTGATGTTCATAACAGTTCTCCTATCGGTTTGTTGGTTTGACGATGGGGTTTGTTCCCATCATGAAGCAGCAGGGTTCCGTGTCCTTCCGGCGCAGATAGTCCGCACCCCAGTCCCGCATGGCTACGAGAACGGGCATCAGACTGCGGCCGGTTTCCGTCAGGGAGTATTCCACCTTGGGCGGGATGACGGGATACACCTCCCGGTGAACCAGACCATTGGCTTCCAGTTCCCGCAGCTGCTGGGTCAGCATTTTTGGCGTCGCGCCCTTGATGACCTGACGCAGTTCCGAAAAACGGAGGATGCCCTGAGAAAGGTGCCATAAAATCAAAGCCTTGTATTTTCCGCCGATCAGCTCCAGCGTGGCTTCCACCGGGCAGTTGTCTTTGTTTGCCATTCCGTCACCTCCTTACGGTATCCAAAAGGGAAGTATGGCACATAATAGTGCATACTTGTTTTTTTGGATTATCATGGTAGAATGGTATCATAAATGAAGGGAATAGTCAATGAATTTATCCGAAATACGGGTTCATTTGATGAATTCCACTGAAATGGAGGGGGAATCATGAAACTCAAATTCAATGTCACCGGCATGACCTGCGCGGCCTGTTCCGCACGGGTGGAGAAGGTGACAAACGCCGTGCCGGGCGTGGAAAAAGCGGAAGTGAATCTTCTTGCGGGAACCATGCAGGTGGAGGCGGAAAACGGGGACGTTGTTCCTGCCATCATCAAAGCGGTGCAGGACGCGGGCTATAATGCCGCCCTGCCCGGTGAAAAGAAAACGGACATGGCAGAGACCGCCCCGGCGGAAGCCGCTTTGAAGGAAATGAAAAAGAGGATCATCGGCAGCGCAATTTGTCTGGTGGTGCTCATGTATTTTACCATGGGACACATGATCGGACTGCCCGCACCCCACTGGTACCACGGCGTGAAGAACGCGCTGGTTGCGGCGCTGCTGCAATTTTTTCTGACCCTTCCTGTGGTGTACCTGAACCGGGTGTACTACAGCAGAGGACTGAAAGCCCTGCGGCACCGTGCGCCCAACATGGATTCCCTGATCGCTGTTGGCTCTTTGGCCGCGCTGGGCTATGGCGTGGCGGCGCTGTTCCGCATGGCCTACGGCATGGGACATGAGGACTGGGAACTGGTGCAGTCCTACAGCGAGAACCTGTATTTTGAATCCGCGGCCATGATCCTGACGCTGATCACCTTGGGTAAATTTCTGGAGACCCGCGCCAAGGGTAAGACCGGCGACGCCATCCGTTCGCTGATGGATCTAAGCCCCAAGACCGCCTCTGTGCGGAGAAACGGGGAGATCGTGGAGATCCCCGTGGAGCAGGTGGCTGTGGGCGATGTGGTCATCGTCCGCTCCGGCAGCAGCATTCCCGTGGACGGCACCGTGCTGGAAGGCCGGGCGTCCGTTGACCAGAGCGCCCTCACGGGAGAAAGCGTCCCAGTGGAAAAGGGCGCGGGGGACAAGGTCGCCGCCGCGACGGTCAACACCGAAGGGTATCTGGAATTCCGGGCGGACAAGGTGGGCGAGGATACCACTCTGGCGCAGGTCATCCGCATGGTGGAGGACGCGGGCGGCTCTAAAGCGCCCATCGCCCGGCTGGCGGACAAGATCGCGGGCGTGTTCGTCCCGGTGGTCATGAGCATTGCGGCGGTGACGTTCATCGTCTGGATGATCGCGGGATACGATTTGGAATTTTCCCTGAACCGTGCCATTTCCGTGCTGGTGATCTCCTGCCCCTGCGCGCTGGGACTGGCCACGCCTGTGGCCATCATGGTCGGCACCGGCCGGGGCGCCAAGATGGGCGTGCTGTTCAAGAACGCCGAAGCGCTGGAAAACCTGCACCGGGTGGACACCGTGGTGCTGGACAAGACCGGCACCCTCACCACCGGCAAGCCGGAGGTAACGGACGTTCTCCCCGGCACGGTCGGCGAGGATGCGCTGATGCGGATTGCCGCCGCCCTGGAAAGCAAGTCCGAGCATCCCTTTGCCAAGGCTATTCTGAATAAGATGGGCAGTGAAACTTACCCTGTCGCGGAGAACTTTGAAACCCTTCCCGGCCGGGGCGTATCCGGCATCGTGGACGGCGTGCGGTGCTACGGCGGCAACGGCCGGCTGATGGAGGAGCTGGGCGTTAAAGTCCCGGCCATGCCGGAGCTTGCCAATCAGGGAAAGACGCCCCTGCATTTTGCCAATGAAAAGGGCGATTATCTCGGAACTGTTGCCGCCGCCGACGTGCTGAAAGCCGATTCTCAGGCCGCCGTGCAGGCTATGACAAAAATGGGACTTGACGTAGTGATGCTTACAGGCGATAATGAAGCTACGGCCAAGGCCATTGCCCGGAAGGCGGGCATTGCCCATGTGATCTCCGACGTGCTGCCCACGGACAAGGCCGGGGCGGTCGGAAAATTGCAGGCGGAGGGGCACCGGGTGCTCATGGTGGGCGACGGCATCAACGACGCGCCCGCACTGGTCAGCGCCGATGTGGGCATGGCCATCGGCGCAGGAACGGACATTGCCATCGAGTCGGCAGACGTGGTGCTGATGACAGGTTCCCTTGTCGCCGTCAGCGGCGCGGTGGAGCTGAGCAAGGCCACCATCCGCAATATCCGGCAGAATCTGTTCTGGGCATTTTTCTACAACACTCTGGGAATTCCCCTCGCCGCCGGTGTGCTGTTCCTGCCCCTGGGGCTGAAGCTCAGCCCGATGTTCGGGGCGGCGGCCATGAGCCTGAGCAGCGTGTTCGTGGTGACGAATGCTCTGCGTCTGCGCCTGTTCAAACCGAAGACTTCCCCCTCTGTGGTGGAAGCCCCGAAACACGAAGAAATCAAAACCAAGGAGGATACAATTATGAAAACGGTTATCAAGGTCAATGGAATGATGTGCGGTCACTGCAAGGCTCACGTGGAAACTGCTTGCAAGGGCGTTCCCGGCGTGACGGACGCCGTTGTGGACTTGGATGCGAAGAATGTCACCGTCACCGGCGACGCCGATGTGGCGGCGCTGAAGAAGGCCATCACCGACGCAGGCTACGAGGTGGTGGAGTAAGTCATGAGAGAGGACTTCTGGTTTGATTCCTGCGGTGCAGGGAGGATTCACGTCTGCCGCTGGATGCCGGAGGGAGAGCCGAAGGCGGTATTCCAGATCGTCCACGGCATTGCGGAGGTGGCGGAGCGCTACGACGCATTCGCTCAGGTGCTGGCACAGCGGGGCTTCGTCGTGGTGGCTGACGACCACATGGGTCACGGCCAGTCCGTAGGCGAAGGGGACACCAATGGCTACTTCACCGGCGGCTGGTTCAGCGCCGTGGCGGACAGCTATCATCTGCTGGAACTGACAAAGGCGGAATTCCCGAACCTTCCCTATGTTCTGTTCGGTCATTCCATGGGTTCCTTCATGGCGAGAACCATTCTGTGCAAGTACCCGGACAGCGGCATTGACGCCGCCATCATCTGCGGCACCGGCTGGCAGCCCGCTTTTGCGCTGCCCGCCGTCATCAAGGTGGTGGAGAGCGTGTGCAAAAAGGTGGGGGAGACCAACCCCGACGAGGCCCTCCACAAGCTGGTGTTCGGCGGCTACAACCGAAAGGTGGAGCATCCCCGCACGGAATTCGACTGGCTGACCCGGGACGCCAGGATCGTGGACGCCTACATCGCCCATCCCATGTGCGGCTTCACCGAAACGACGGGGCTGCTGCGGGATCTGATGACGGGCATCCGCTACATCGAGAAGGCGGAGAGCCTTGCCGCCATGCGCAAGGAACTGCCCGTGTTCTTCATTGCGGGCGGGGACGACCCTGTGGGCAACTACGGCAAGGGCGTCCGTCAGTCGGCTGACGCTTTCCGCAAGGCGGGGATGGCGGATGTTTCCGTGCACATTTACCCGCTGTGCAGGCATGAAATTCTCAACGAGATCAACCGGGAAGAGGTCTACGGGGACATTCTCCAATGGCTGTCCTCCCATATGAAAAAAAGTTTGCCGTAAGCCTAATTAGTCCGATTTATTGGACAGATAGCGTGTTATACTATGGCCAGAAACCAAAAGGAAAGGTTGATGGCTATGTTTCAGATGCGTTATGTAGGCGGACACGTTCAGGTGTATGACAAAAGCGGCAAGTTCCTGTTCTCGGCGGATACCGAACGGGAGGCCAGAGAAGAGATGGAGGATTATGCGGAATCTGCGGCTTGATATTTGCTACGACGGCACCCACTACCGGGGCTGGCAGCGTCTGCCCGGAAGGGACGACACCATTCAGGGCAAGCTGGAAACAGCCCTTTCCCGGATTCTGGAGGAACCGATCGAGGTCAGCGGCAGCGGCCGCACCGACGCCGGGGTACATGCGCTGCATCAGGCGGCGAATTTCCACTGCGAAAGCGCCATGCCGGCGGGGGAGATTTTGTCCAAACTGCGGCAGTATCTTCCCGAGGATATCGGCATATATTCCTGTGTGGACGTGCCGCCCCGGTTCCATGCCCGCCTGAACGCCCGCGCCAAGACCTACCGCTACCGTATCTGGAATTCCCGGGGGCCGTGCGTTTTTCAGCGGCGGTACGTTGCGGTCATGCCGGAACGCCTTGACTTAAACGCCATGCGCCGCGGGGCGGCACTGCTGACGGGGGAGCATGATTTCTCCGCGTTCTGCGGCAATGCGAGAATGAAAAAGTCCACCGTCCGCCGAATCGATTCCATCGACATTCAGCGGCAGGGGGAGGAAATCCAAATTCTGTTCACCGGTAACGGCTTTCTTTACAACATGGTGCGGATTCTGGTCGGCACGCTGGTGGAGGTCGGCAGGGGAGAGCGGGAAACGGAGAGCATTCCGTCGCTGTTCGGCGGCAAGCGGGAGGACGCGGGCTTCTTGGCTCCGGCGCAGGGACTGTGCCTGATGGAGGTAGTGTATTGAACATTCAGATTTTCGGCAAAAGCAAATGCTTTGACACCAAGAAGGCGGAACGCTACTTCAAGGAGCGGCGCATTCCATTCCAATCCATAGACCTGAAAACATATGGCATGTCCGGCAGGGAATTTGACAGTGTTCTCCGGGCGGTGGGCGGCATTGACAACCTCATCGACTGGGACGGTAAATCCCCGGACATCACCCTCATGAAGTACATGGACGACCAGCGTGCGAAGGAAGACAAGGTCTTCGACAACCCCGCCCTGATGAAAACGCCTGTAGTGCGCAACGGCAAGCAGGCCACGGTTGGCTATTGCCCGGAAGTCTGGGCGGCGTGGGAATAACATAATCGATCACGAAAGCGGTTCTCTAAAAATGGAGAGCCGCTTTTTTTATCATTTTTCCGATTTTTCTCTTGCAGTTTCAACAAAAAAGTGGTATGCTAGGAGGACAAAATGACCAAATACATTGACGGCCTGAATCGAATCGTCTGGGGTGCGCCCGCGTTGGTGCTGATCGTTGGCGTGGGGCTTTACCTGAGCCTGCGGCTTCGCTTCGCCCAGCTGACGCTGTTCCCCAGAGCATGGAGGCGCTTTCTTTCCATGCTTCGCCCGGGGCAGAAAAGCGGGAACGGGGTGACGCCCTTTCAGGCGCTGTGTACGGCGCTGGCGGCGACCGTAGGGACGGGAAATATCGTCGGCGTTGCCGGTGCCATCTGTCTCGGCGGGCCGGGGGCCATTTTCTGGATGTGGATTTGCGGCGTTCTCGGGATGGTCACGAAATACGCGGAGGTCACGCTGGCGCTTCGCTACCGGGTGAAAACCCCGGCAGGGTGGATCGGCGGCCCCATGTATGTGATCACTCAGGGCTTGGGGACGAAATTTACACCTATGGCCGTCGCTTACTGCGTGTTCGGCGTGGTTGCGGCCTTTGGCGTGGGAAACGCCACTCAGATCAACGCTGTGATCTCCGGCGTAAACGATGTGGTGACCCGCTTCGGTGGGGAACAGACCAGACTTGGAAACCTTGTGATGGGACTGATTCTGGCCGCACTGGTGGGCGCGATGATCCTTGGGGGCGCGAGACGCATCGGTATCGTTGCCGAGCGGATGGTGCCGTTCATTTCCATTGCATATATCCTGCTCTGCGCGGTGATGCTGGTGCTGCGCTGGCGGGAGGTTCCGGCGGCGTTCGCGTCGATCGCGGCGGGGGCATTTTCTCCCCGGGCGGTGACAGGCGGGGCTTTGGGTTCTGCCTATCAGGCGCTTCGCATCGGATGCAGCCGCGGGGTGTTTACCAATGAGGCTGGCATGGGTACCGCGTCCATCGCCCACGCTTCGGCGGAGGTTTCCCACCCGGCGGAACAGGGCCTGATGGGCATTATGGAGGTTTTTCTCGATACCATCCTCATGTGCACACTGACAGCGCTGGTCATCCTCGTCAGCGGCGTGCCGGTTCCCTACGGCAGAGACGTGGGCGTGGAGCTGACGACGAAGGCGTTTGCTGCTGTCTATGGCGATTTTGCGTCGGTTTTCATTGCCGTGTCCCTTGTCTGCTTTGCCTTTGCCACGGTGCTTGGCTGGGGGCTGTACGGTGCGCGGTGCGCCCAGTTCCTTTTTGGCGCCCGGGCGTGGAAGTTTTTTGTCGCGGCGCAGATGGCCGCGGTGGTCGCCGGGGCATGCCTGCAAACCGGCGTCGTCTGGTCGGCGGCGGAGGCCGTCAACGGCCTGATGGTGATTCCCAATTTGACAGCTTTGGCGATACTCACCCCGGAGGTGGTTCGCCTTACGAAAGAATATCAGAAATCCGGCGGAAGTACCGCCGGTGGAGGTAGTTATGCAGATATCCATCAACGCAAACCGGTGTGAACCCTCTCCCATGCGGAAGTTCCATCCCTACGCCGTGGAGGCCGAGAAGAAGGGCAAGAAGATCTATCACCTGAACATCGGACAGCCCGACCTGCCCACGCCCACGGCTTATTATGACGCCGTGCGGAACTTTGACCGCAAGACTCTGGCCTATGCCGAGTCTCCCGGTATGCCTGTGCTCATTGACGCTGTGCGGGGCTATTATCACAAACTGGGGGTTGACTTGGCGCCCAACGACGTCCTCATCACCACCGGCGGCAGTGAGGCGCTGCTGATGACCTGCCTGAGCATCCTCGACCCCTATACCGAGGTCATCATCCCCGAGCCGTATTACCCCAACTACACCACCTTCGTCCATGCGGCCGGCGGCGTTATCCGTGCCCTGCCCACCAACCCGTGGGAGGGCTACCGCTACGCCAAGCGGGAGCGCATCGAGAGCCTGATCACCAAGAACACCCGCGCCATCCTGATCACCAACCCCGGCAACCCCACAGGCGTTGTCCTCGACCAGAAGGAAATGCGGATGATCGCCGACATTGCCAAGGAACGTGACCTGTTCCTGATCTGTGACGAGGTTTACCGGGAATTCTGCTACGACGACAAATTCGGCGTGCCGACCATGGCGCACTTCCGGGATATCGACGAGAACCTCGTCATCATCGACTCCGCCTCCAAGCGGTTTTCCGCCTGCGGCGCGCGTGTTGGTTGCGTCGTGACCAGGAATAAGGAATTGCAGGCGGCGCTGCTGAAATTCTGCCAGTCCCGTCTGTCCGTTGCTACCATCGATCAGATCGGCGCGGCGGCGCTGTATACGGTGGATCCTGCGTTCTTCCGTCAGAGCAAGGAGGAATACCGCCGCCGCCGGGATACGGTGATCTCCAAGCTGCGCCAGATTCCCGGCGTGGTGGTGGAGGAACCCATGGGTGCGTTCTACGTCATGGCGAGCCTGCCGGTGGACGACGCGGACAAGTTCCAGTACTGGCTGCTGGAAAACTTCGACCATCAGGGGGACACCGTCATGTTCGCCCCCGGCGCACCCTTCTATGAGACCCCCGGCAAGGGCATCAACGAAGTGCGTATCGCTTACGTTCTCAAGCAGGAGGATCTGGAGCGGGCAATGGATGTGCTGGCGATCGGCATTTCCGAATACCAGCGCAAGGTCATGAAAATCACCCCCGCCCCTGTGGGTTAATTGGATATTCCGATGCCGGACAAGCACAAAATGCCTGCCCGGCATTTTTTCGCCCCAAAACCCTACGGCATCACATCCGCGCTTCGACTGCTTGTTCTCCCGGGAAACGGTATACTGTAGCCAAACCGGGAAAGGGGAGAAGCGAAATGCTAAAACGGCTTGTATTTGCATTATTGGCGGTCGGACTGCTGCTGGGAGGTGCCGTCCCGGCTTATGCCGCCCAGACGGGTTCCATCCGGGTTATTCCGGAGACGAAGCCGCCCGCCGACAGCGCCGTGACGCTGTACCATGCGGGCGTCGAGGCGGACGGCGGCTACTGGCTGGACGATGTCTATGGCGGGGGACTGGTAAGGTGGGGAGACCTGCCGTCTCTGACGCTGGCGTCGTGGCTGGCGGAGCATGAGGCAGCGGAGGGGACAACGGTTCCCTTTGACGCGGAGGGCAGTGCCACGTTTTCCAACCTGTCGCCGGGGCTGTATCTTATCAAACAGACCGGGATCTCAGCCGGGAATGACGCGATACCGCCTTTCGTGATCGAACTGCCCTACGAGGATATCTGGGAGATCACCGTTCGACCACAGTCGATGGCTGGTGCTCAGGAGCCGCCCCCCACGGGACAGGAGCCGACGCCAATCATTGCCGCGCTGGTGCTGGTGGTTTCAGGAATGGGCCTGCTGGGAGTGGCTGCCCACACGAAGCGGAAGCGCGTTGCGGGCTGACAAGTGCTTCCACCCTCTCGCAGCTGCGCATCTTTTGGGAATTTTTTTCTTGTATGGAGGGCACAAATGTGGTACACTTATGCCATCCGATAGAGAGGTGGAATGCGTGTGAAAAAGGTTTTTCTTGGCCTCACGGCGGCCACGATTTTGTACGCCATCTACAACGTCATTATTGACATAAGAGATGGCGTGTTTGACGGCCTCACCATTGTGGGGCTGCTGTTCCTGCTGCTGGTTGCGGGGGTGTTTGGCTTCCTCGCTTGGCTGTTTGACGGAAAATCCCCGGTGAAACGGACGGCAGAACAGGCAAAAAACGTCGTGAAGCAGGAGCAGGAAAAGTTTGACGCTTATGTGAGCTATTCGCCTGCCATCAAGCGGCGGATATGGAAGTTCCGGATCATTGGTCTGGTTCTGGTCGCGCTGGCGGTGTGGCTCTGTATTGCCGGGAACTGGGATACCATCCCGGTGTCCATTGCAACCGTAATTCTGATTATCGGCATTGCGGTGTTCAACATGGGTTCTCCGGCGGACTACAACGCCATGACGGACGGCGGAGCCATGATCGCCATGGATGTCCCCCGAAAGATCGAGGAGTTTTACCGCGCGTTCCAGAACGAAAAAACGCCCCTCGGTTCTGCGTATCTGGGAAAATTCTCCACAAGTCCCTATACCAGCCTGATTTTCGGGCCGAATATCCGGGGAGAGTTCCTGTACTTTTACCTGAATCGCGACGGGATGATCGGCTACGTTGGCTATTCCATGCTGGACTCTACCATTTCGGAGCGCCTGACGGAACCTCGTTTTCCGGCGGAAGCGGACGCGGGGAAAGACCTTGCGGGGCATCTGGTCTATCATTCGGATGTTTTCCTGATGCGGGAATGGCTTCAGAAGAGCCTTGAACATTTCGTGAAAACCGGCACGATTCTGCCCTTCCGGGAGATCTCTCCCTCTCAGATTTACACCTTCAGCGAGGATTTCAAGCTGACGGGGCAGCATTTCACCGTTCAGGATACGGACGGAAACACCCTCTACACCGTGGACGGCACAGCGCCGCTGGTGAAGCTGCGGGTGCTGGATAACTATGACCGTGAGGTTTTCACCATGACCAAGCAGTTGGGGCACGCGCTGGCTACATACAAGTTCTATCAGGACGGTGAACTTTACGGCACGCTGGAAAAGCAGTTTGATCTGGTGCGTGACCGCTTCACAATGGAGGTGACGGAAGGGAAACTGGAGCTGCGGGAGTACAGCGGCACCGTCGGTCACAACTACAAGGTCACGCTCAACGGCGAGATTCTGGGCGCCATCATGGACGACATGGACTTGACCGTCGAAAACGCGGTGTTCGACAACGCCTATCTGATCGTCTACCGGCCTGACAAGCTGCCGCTGCTGGTGTGTATGGCCGTGATGGCCGCCCGGGAGCTGGCAAGAGACAAAGAGGGCGCTGTTACAAACCAGATGTAGGAGGAAAAAGAGAGATGAAAAAGGGAATTGCACTGATCGCGGCGCTTGTCCTCAGCGTTTTGCTGCTGGGATGTGAGGAAGCGGTGACCTATGCCACCGCCGACGATGCCAAGGCGGCGCTGAATGGACAGGGCGTTATCACCATCGACGGTGATTTTTCGGAACCCAATCAGGCCAGCGACATCCGCGTGAACAACGGTTTTGCCGGATTTATGCGGGAGACGGGGCTTATCAACGGCAAATGGACGATTTCGGCGAACTACGAGGAGTGGTTTTACGCCAAGTACGTCACGGACGAGCCGGTGAACCACCAGGAGGACGTCAATTCCGGCTCCACGCTGGGCTTTTATGACATGGACGGCAACTGCCTTGGCTATGCGCAGGAGCGGGTGGACGCGAACTGGGACAACGCCTATATCGTCTATTTCCTCGACCCGGATTTTACACCCACCGGGCTGTACGCTTCGGAGGACTGCAAGACGCTGTGGGATGACACCGAGACCGTACTGGCCGAAGGTGATATTGACTGGAGCTATTCCAGCGACCTGTGCACCATCACCATCACGCCAACCGGCGGCAAGGATGTTCCCATCTTTGCGAAAATTGCCATGTATGTCAAATTGTACTATGAAGCGAACATGCTGAAAATGTGATTCCATGACAAATGCCCCCAATATGCACAGTAAGCGTGCATATTGGGGGCATTGTGATATTTTCCTAGACGCGGGTGAACTCGTAGTTTTCGAATTTCAGCTGATCGCCTACATCCACGCCAAAGGGCAGCAGTGCGATGGCGACCTCGGAGACAACGCCGGTATCATCGTACCTGACGTAAGCGTAATCGCCGCGAATGTCCGTGACGGTACAGAGCATAGTGACCCCCTTTACCGGATGAAGTGGGTGGGGGTAACCGGGTCAAGCTCCGGCAGGCCGAATTGCGCCTTGCCAAGGGCGATGGACTTCATCAGAAAAGTCATGTTCTTAGCCAGATTCCGGACGGTGGCGATGCCCTCCAAGTCCTGCGCCGCTTCGCCGGGGGCGCGGCCGTGGACACTGTTCCAGTAATGGCTGGACGCGACGGGCATTCCGCTGATGGTGAAATACTTGTTCAGCTCGTCAAAGGTGGCAGAGCAGCCGCCCCGGCGGGCGACCACCACGGACGCGCCGACCTTCATCCGCTTGTCAAAGCCGGTGCTGTAGAACAGCCGATCCAGAAACGCCACCAGCGTAGCATTTGCGGAAGCATAATAGACCGGGCTGGCGGCCACCAGACCATCGGCCTGACGAAACGCTTCCGCCGCCTGATTGACCGCGTCGTCAAAAACGCACTTGCCGGTCTTCCGGCAGCTTCCGCAGGCGATGCAGCCCCGGATGGGCTGGTTGCCCACGTGGAGAATTTCGGCTTCGACGCCCTCGGCGGTGAAGACTTCCGCCATCTGGGAAAGGGCATAGGCCGTATTTCCGTTTGCTTTGGGGCTTCCGTTGAGCAGCAGTACCTTCATATCATTCCTCCAGAAAAGTTTGGAAAACCCGCCCCCGTTACCGGGGACGGGCTTTTTTGTCAGTGCAGGATCGGAAGTACGGGAGATTAGTCCTTGTACATCTCGACCAGCTTGTTCAGGTGCTCCCAGCGCTCCTTGGCGGCAGCCTCGTTCTTGGCGAACAGATCGGTTGCACGCTCGGGGAACTCGCGGGTCAGACGGCTGTAACGAGCCTCGTTCATCAGGAACTCCTGATAGCCGTCCTTCGGAGCCTTGCTGTCCAGCTGGAACTTGCCGGTCTCCTTGGAAGGATCGAAGCGGAACAGGTTCCAGTAGCCGCACTCAACGGCCTTCTTCATCTCGGCCTGGCAGTTGGTCATGCCGCCCTTGATGGAGTGCATCTCACAGGGAGCGTAGCCGATGATGAGGGACGGGCCATGGTAAGCCTCGGCTTCTGTGATGGCCTTGATGGTCTGAGCGGGGTTGGCGCCCATAGCGACCTGAGCGACGTAAACATAGCCGTAGCTCATAGCGATCTCAGACAGGGACTTCTTCTTGGTCTCCTTACCGGCAGCCGCGAACTGAGCGACCTGACCGATGTTGGAAGCCTTGGAAGCCTGTCCGCCGGTGTTGGAGTAAACCTCGGTGTCGAAGACGAAGACGTTGACGTCCTTGTTCTGTGCCAGCACATGGTCAACACCGCCGAAGCCGATGTCGTATGCCCAGCCGTCGCCGCCGAAGATCCACACGGACTTCTTGGACAGATATTCCTTCTTGGACAGGATGTCCTTCACGGTGTCGCAGCAGACCTTGGCTTCCAGATTCTCGATCAGAGCCTTGGTAGCAGCCTTGTTGGCCTCGCCGTCGTTGTAGGTGTCCAGCCAAGCCTGGCAAGCGGCCTTGCGCTCGTCGCAGGTGGTCTTCTCCATGACTTCCTTGACCTTGTTAGCCAGAGACTCACGGATGACGGCCTGTGCGGTGTACATACCCAGACCATGCTCGGCGTTGTCCTCGAACAGGGAGTTCGCCCATGCGGGACCACGGCCTTCAGCGGTCACGGTGTAGGGAGAGGTAGCGGCGGGACCGCCCCAGATGGAGGAGCAGCCGGTGGCGTTGGAAATGTACATCCGATCGCCGAACAGCTGGGTCACCAGACGGGCGTAGCTGGTCTCGGCGCAGCCGGCACAGGAGCCGGAGAACTCCAGCAGAGGCTTGCGGAACTGAGAACCCTTGACGGTGTTGTCCTGCATGTCCTTCTTCTCGCTGACCTTGGAGACCATGTAGTTGAAGACTTCCTGCTCAGGCAGCTCGTTCTCCTGAGGAACCATGGTGATGGCCTTGGTGGGGCAGACGCCGACGCAGACGCCGCAGCCCATGCAGTCCAGAGGAGACACGGCCATGATGTACTTGTAGACGCCCTTGCCCTTGCCGGCCTTGACATCCACCAGACGGGCGTTCGCGGGAGCGGCAGCGGCCTCTTCAGCGGTCAGCGCGTAGGGACGGATGGTGGCATGGGGGCAGACGTAAGCACAGTTGTTGCACTGGATGCACTTGGTCTCGTCCCAGTGAGGAACGGTAACGGCAACGCCGCGCTTCTCATAAGCGGAAGCACCCAGGGGGAACTGGCCGTCGGGCAGATCGGCGAAGGCGGAAACGGGCAGGCTGTAGCCGTCCATTCTGCCGATGGGGTTCAGGATGGTCTTGACGACCTTGACGGTGTCGGGACGGCCTTCCAGAACGGTTTCGGGCTTGTTGTCCTCAGCGGTAGCCCAGGAAGCGGGAACATCGACCTTGTGGTAAGCGGTAGCGCCCACATCGATGGCGTTCCAGTTCTTCTCGACGACGTCGCGGCCCTTCTTCAGGTAGGAGTGCTCGGCAGCGTCCTTCATGTACTTGATGGCATCCTCAGCGGGCATGACCTTCGCCAGAGAGAAGAAAGCGGACTGCAGGATGGTGTTGGTACGCTTGCCCATGCCGACCTTGATGGCCAGATCGATAGCGTCGATGGTGTACAGCTGAATGTTGTTGTTGGCGATGTAGCGCTTGGAAGCGGCATCCAGATGATGCTCCAGCTCCTCCAGATTCCACTGGCAGTTGATCAGGAACACGCCGCCGGGCTTGACGTCCTGAACGATCTTGAAGCCCTTGGTGATGTAGGAGGGGTTGTGGCAGGCAACGAAGTCAGCCTTATTGATGTAGTAGGGGGACTTGATGGCCTTGTCGCCGAAACGCAGGTGGGAAACGGTGACGCCGCCGGTCTTCTTGGAGTCGTACTGGAAGTAAGCCTGTACGTACTTGCCGGTGTGGTCGCCGATGATCTTGATGGAGTTCTTGTTGGCGCCGACGGTGCCGTCGCCGCCCAGACCCCAGAACTTGCACTCGATGGTGCCTTCCGCGGCGGTGTTGGGGGAGACCTTCTCGTCCAGAGACAGGTGGGTCACATCGTCCACGATGCCGATGGTGAACTCGTTCTTGGGAGCGTCCTTAGCCAGCTCTTCGTAGACGGCAAAGACGGAAGCGGGGTGAGTATCCTTGGAACCCAGACCGTAACGGCCGCCGATGACAGTGACGTCGTTCCGGCCGGCCTTGGCCAGAGCCATGACCACGTCCTGATACAGAGGCTCGCCCTGAGAGCCGGGCTCCTTGGTGCGGTCCAGAACAGCAATCTTCTTGGCGGTAGCGGGGATAGCCTCCAGCAGCTTCTCAGCGCAGAAGGGACGGAACAGGCGGACCTTGACAACGCCGACCTTCTCACCGTGGGCGTTCAGGTAGTCGATGACTTCCTCGGCTACGTCGTTGATGGAGCCCATGGCGACGATGATGCGGTCAGCATCGGGAGCGCCGTAGTAGTTGAACAGCTTGTAGTCGGTGCCTAGCTTCTCGTTGACCTTGTTCATGTACTTCTCGACGACTGCGGGCAGTGCCTGATAGTACTTGTTGCAGGCCTCACGATGCTGGAAGAAGATATCGTCGTTCTCGTGGGAGCCGCGCATTGCGGGACGCTCGGGGTTCAGGGAGTGCTTGCGGAACGCCTCAACGGCATCCATGTTGCACATTTCCTTCAGATCCTCGTAATCCCAGATAGCGACCTTCTGGATCTCGTGGGAGGTACGGAAGCCGTCGAAGAAGTTGATGAAGGGAACGCGGCCTTCGATGGCGGACAGGTGAGCGACAGCGCCCAGATCCATGACTTCCTGCACGTTGGTCTCGCACAGCATGGCAAAACCGGTCTGACGGCAGGCGTAGACGTCGGAGTGGTCACCGAAGATGTTCAGAGACTGAGTAGCAACGGTACGGGCGGAGACGTGGAAAACTGCGGGCAGCAGCTCACCGGCGATCTTGTACATATTGGGGATCATCAGCAGCAGACCCTGGGAGGCGGTGTAGGTGGTGGTCAGAGCACCGGCAGCCAGAGAGCCGTGGACAGTACCGGCGGCACCGGCCTCGGACTGCATCTCGACGACCTTGACGGTGTTGCCGAAGATGTTCTTCCGACCGGCGGCAGACCACTGGTCCACGTTGTCAGCCATGGGGCTGGACGGGGTGATGGGGTAGATGCCAGCGACCTCGGTAAAGGCATAGCTGACGTGGGCGGCAGCGGTATTGCCGTCCATGGTTTTGAATTTTCTAGCCAAAATGAATACCTCCTAAAGTATTTCTAATTTTGTCGACCCCATTGTACCACTTTTCATGCAATTTGTAAAGCCATCAAACGACACTCATACAAAAAATTCACGCTTTTCCACGGGAAAGATATGGAAAAACTGTAAAGTCCGCGGCCGGGGAAACCAAAAAGGGATTGCCTTTTCCCGAAGAATGGAGTATGATGAAAAACAAGAGAGAAAAGGGGGACGGAAACATGATCTGCAGCGTCCGAACGCTGGGAATTTCCGGGATACAGGGCAGCGCCGTCACGGCGGAGTGCTACATTTCTCAGGGACTTCCCGGCTTTGATATCGTGGGACTGCCTGACGCGGCGGTGAAGGAAGCGCGGGACCGGGTGCGGGCAGCGGCGAAGAGCAGCGGACTGTCCTTCCCCGTGAGCCGCATTACGGTGAACCTGGCGCCCGCAAGCCAGAAAAAGGCGGGAACGCACTACGATCTTCCTATTTTATTGAGTATTCTCGCGGCCAGCGGAAGCGTCCGGCGGCCGAAATCCTCCAGCGCTTTCCTTGGGGAGCTGAGTCTGGACGGCACCATCCGTCCCATTTCCGGCGTGCTGCCCATGGCGCTTGCCGCCAAGCGGGAGGGGATTCAGGCGCTGTTCGTCCCGGCGGAGAACGCCCCGGAGGCGACGCTTGCCCGGGGGCCTGCGGTGTATCCCATCCATACGGTGGCGCAGCTGGCGGCAGGACTGAACGGGGAGACGACGCTGGAAGAAGAACCGCTGTGGGTGCCCTCCCGTGAGGACACCGTCATGCCGGATTTCAAGGACGTGCTGGGGCAGGAAAACGTAAAGCGGGCGCTGGAGGTCGCGGCGGCGGGCAGCCACAATGTGCTGCTCATTGGCCCGCCCGGCTCCGGCAAAAGTATGCTCAGCAAGCGCCTGCCCTCCATTCTCCCGGATATGACGTGGGAGGAATCGCTGGAGGTCAGTCAGGTGTATTCCGTCGTGGGAATGCTGACGCCCCGGAATCCCCTTGTGACCCAGCGGCCGTTCCGTTCGCCCCATCACACGGTGTCCAATGCCGGACTCGCTGGCGGCGGCTCCAACCCAAGGCCGGGTGAAATCTCCCTCGCCCATAAGGGCGTGCTGTTTCTGGACGAGATGCCGGAATTCCGGAAGGATACGCTTGACTTGATGCGCCAGCCGTTGGAGGACGGAAAGGTCACCATCTCCCGGGTTTCCGGGGCGGTGACGTACCCGGCGGAATTTATGCTGGTGTGCGCCATGAATCCCTGCAAATGCGGCTGGTACGGCGACCCCTCCGGGCGCTGCCGCTGCTCCCAGCGGGATGTGGACAACTACCGCAGCCGCATTTCCGGGCCGCTTCTGGACAGAATTGACATTGTGGTGGAGGTTCCCTCCGTCCACTTCGAGGACTTGCGGGAACGGGCGGAAGCGGAGCCGTCGGCGTCGGTAAAGCAGCGGGTCAACGCTGCACGAGACATCCAGAACCGGCGCTTCGGTTCCTGCGGAATGTGCAACGCCCGAATGGGGCCGGAAGAAATGCGCCGCTACTGCCATCTCAGCGAGGAATGCGCCGAGCTGATGAAGGGCGCGTTTGAAACCATGGGATTGACCGCGAGAAGCTATGACCGTATCCTCAAGGTAGCGCGAACCGTGGCCGATCTGGACGGAAGCGAAGACATTCAGCCCCAGCACATCGCCGAAGCGATTCAGTACCGGGCGGTGAATCTGGGAAATCGATAAACAGGAGAACGAACATGAAGGAAATTTTTCTATTGAAGCTGGGCGAGATCGTCCTGAAGGGCGCGAACAAGCGCCAGTTTGAGAACAAGCTGCGGCAGAACGTCCGCCGCCGCATGAAGAAGTACGGGAATTTTGACGTGTATATCCTCCAGTCCACGGTGTACGTAGAGCCGATGGACGAGGAAGCGGACGTGGACGGGGCATGGGAAGCCTGCCGTTCCATTTTCGGCGTGGTGAGCCTGTGCCGCTGCCGCCCCTGCGAGAAGGACTTGGACGCGATCTTTGCCGCCATCGAAAACTATCTGGGAGACGATCTGGACTGCGCCCAATCTTTCAAGGTCGAGTCCAAGCGCTCGGACAAGCGCTTCCCCCTGACCTCCATCCAGCTGTCTCAGGAGATCGGCGGACGGCTGGCGGAAGCCCACCCGGGAGTAGAGGTGGACGTGCATCACCCGGACTACACCGTGTACGTGGAGGTGCGGGACCTGTCCGCCTACGTCCATGGCCCCGCCGAACCGGGAGCGGGCGGCCTGCCCACCGGCGTTGGCGGACGGGCGATGGTGCTGCTCTCCGGCGGCATTGATTCCCCCGTGGCGGCCTATATGATGGCGAAGCGTGGCGTGGAGGTGGAAGCTGTTCACTTCTTCTCCTATCCCTACACATCTCAGCTGGCCAAGGATAAGGTCATCGAGCTTGCCCGGCTGGTGACCCAATACTCCGGGCGGATGACCGTGAACGTGGTGTCCTTCACGGAGATTCAGGAAGCCATCCGGGACAACTGCCCGGAGGAGTTCTTTACCCTGATTATGCGCCGGTTCATGATGGAGATTGCCCAGCGCATTGCCAAGGGCGACGGCTGCGGCGCGCTGATCACCGGCGAAAACCTTGGTCAGGTGGCGTCCCAGACTATGGAGGCCATGACCGTCACCGGCGCGGTGGTGGACATTCCCATTTTCATGCCGCTGGTCGGCATGGACAAGAAGGACATTATTTCCATTGCCCGGGAAATCGGGACACTGGACACGTCGATCCTGCCTTATGAGGACTGCTGCACCGTCTTCACGCCGAAGCATCCCAAGACCAAGCCCACGCTGGGACAGGTCGTGAACGCGGAAAAGAAGCTGGACAGAGAAGCGCTGATCGCCCGCGCGCTGGAAAATGTGGAAAAGATCAAGGTGACGTACCATGATGAGCCTTTGCTGTGATGTGCTGAAAGCGCTTCAGGGGAAAACGCTGGTTACCGCCGAAAGCCTCACCGGCGGCGGCATCGGCGCGGCGCTGACGCAGGTTCCCGGCAGCAGCGAGGTCTACAAGGGCGGCGTCATCTGCTATACCAACTGGGTCAAGGAAAACATTCTGGGCGTGCCGGGAGAGATTCTGGCGCAGGACGGCGCGGTGTCTCTGCGCACGGCGGAGCATCTGGCTTCCGGTGTCCGGGCGCTGCTGAAAGCAGACGCGGCCGTGGCGGTCACGGGTCTGGCCGGCCCCGGCGGCGACGAATTCGGACACAGTGTGGGAACGGTTTTCATCGGCTATCAGGACGCGGCGCATTCCGACGCGAGGGAATATCACTTCTCCGGCGACCGGGAAGCGGTGCGGAATCAGACCATCGAAGCCGCACTGAGACTTGTTCTGGAGCATCAAAAGTAAAAAAAGCCCTCTGTTTTAGTGGGTGGCCGTAAAACGGATAATGGAGCGTATCGGTACAGATACGCTCCACTTCTCGTGCCGAAGCTCGGCCGCCTCTCCCATAGGGAGAGGCAAGAGAGATGCGATGCAAAGATAAAAATTATGCCCGCTGCTTTGAAAGCAGCGGGCATTTGCTGTGCTCAGGTCGGGTCGTAGTTGACGATGATGTCGTGTTCTCTCAGGGACGCGACGTCGGAAATGGGATTGCCGAACACGTTCACCTGCACCAGACAATAGCTGTCGGCGAGGGAATCAATGTTGCTGATCTGGTTGTAATCCATATAGATATAGGTCAGGGCTTCCATCTTGCTCAGATTGTCCAGACTGGTCAACGCATTGTAAGAGCCGTCAATGGTCTGAAGCTTGCAGCCCTCCGGCCAATCGGGGAGCGCTGTCACCTGATTGGAGGCAAAGCTGAACCGCTCCAGATTGACCAGCGTGGAGAGGGCGGAGATGTCCGTCAGGGTGTTGTTGGAGATATCCAGTTCAACCAGCGTCGTGCAGACGGAAATGGGAGAGACATCCGTCAGCGCGTTGTGGTTCACGGACAGACGGGTCAGCACCTGTAAGCTGCTCACGCCGTCCAGACTTGTGATCTGGTTGTTGTCAGCTACCAGCGTCGTCAGTCGGGCGCAGCTGGAAACGGGGGCGAGGGTAGTCAGGGCGTTGTAGGAAACGTCCAGCGTTTGCAGATTGCTCAGACCGTCCAATGCGTCGAGACTGGTCACGGCGTTGTGCTGGAGATTCAGCTCGGTCAGCGTGGTCATGGAGGACAGTACATCCAGATTCCGGATGGTGTTCTCGCCCAGATTCAGATAGGTAAGGCTCTTTGCGCCGGACAGCTTTTCGATGGTGCTCAGGCCGCATTCCACCATGCTCAGCTCGGTCAGGGCGGGAAGTCCCGCAATGACGGTCAGATCGTCCGGGCTGAACCGGCTGCCGCTGAGGTCAAGAGACGTAAGCTTGGTCAGAGAAGACAGACTCTCAAGACTGTCGATGTCCTGATTGGCGATGGTCAGCTTTTCCAGATAGGGCATGAACGTCAGGTCGGTGTAGACCTTCGTGTCCTCGGGGACGGTGAATTCCGTGATCTGCCACAGCTGGCTGGTGTAGACGCTGTCGCCGTCTCTTGTGCCGGTCAGCTCCCGCAGAGCCGCTTCCACGGCCGGGTCGGCGAATTTGACTTCCTCAATGACGCCGGTCACAGTGTAGCCCAGAACTGTCAGGGGACTGACAAGGCCGTTATCGCCCACGGCGATGGCGTAAATGGTCGTCTCACCGGCGGGGAGGGTAATGGGGCTTTCGTAAACGGGGTCCTTCACGGAGGGGTATTCACCGTTGGTGGTGTAGTAGAGCTTCCCGGCGGCGTACAGGGTGACGTCGATATACTGGCTGTAGTAGCCCGGCTCGTAGTTGCTGATGGGGGCGTCAGGCCGCTGCGCCTCGATCTCGGCCTTGATATCCGGGTTCGTGATCTTGTCCAGCAGAGAGACGGCGTCCAGCAGTTTGTCCTGCTCCACGTAGGTCTTGCACAGGGCGGTGAACAGTTCGGCGCTGGGTTCGGAGTTGATGGCATTGGTCAGGGTGTACTCGGCTTTCGTGTAGTTGTCGTCGGCCTTATACAGGTTTGCCAGCTCGATGGCCACGTTCTCGTCGTGGTTGGAGAAGTTGTAGGCAAGGTCATAGAACCATGAGGACAGGCGGGAATTGCCGTGGAGGTCATTGTATCGAGCCTGGGTCAGCAGGAAATCCCGGGTGAACCTCCGGTCATAGGTAAACAGGTACCAGCCGATGCTGGCGATGATCAGCACCGCAAGCAGGAGCGGCACCAGAACGCGGATAAACTTCTTCATAAAACTGCTCCATTCCAATGGAATTTCAAGAAATTATACAACAAAACGGCGATAAAGTCAAGCATAGGGGGAAAAGTTGCGGTTTTACGGAACTTCCGGGAATAATGAAGCTGAAAACGGACGGCTTTGGACGCTTGACAGGGATGACAAAATATGCTATAGTAGCATGAAGTAATACTATATGGAGGAACTATGGAACAGCATACGATCATCCGTCTGACCGACAGACCGGAATATAAGGAATCCATGGCGCAATGGTTCCACGAAAAATGGGGAATTCCCAAGCAGGCGTACCTCGACAGCATGGACGCCTGCCTGAAAGGGGAGAGCGCCGTCCCCCAGTGGTACGCCGTGGTGGAGGACGGCAGGATCATCGGCGGTCTGGGCGTCATCGAGAACGACTTCCACGACCGTAAGGACTTGTCGCCCAACGTCTGCGCAGTGTACGTGGAGGAAGACCGCCGCTGCCGGGGCATCGCCGGGGAAATGCTGCACTTCGTCTGCGAGGACATGAAGGGCAGGGGCGTGCCGGTACTGTATCTGTTGACCGACCATACGTCTTTCTATGAGCGCTACGGCTGGCGCTTCCTGTGCATGGCGCAGGGCGACGGGGAGCCTGATTTGACCAGACTGTACATCCACGAAGCATAAAATTTCGGCTGCTGCGGAAAACCGCAGCAGCCGATTTGCGTCATTTTGCCTGTTTCATGGAAAGGCCGATGCGGTGGCGCTTTTCGTCCACGTTCAGCACGACCACTTTCACAACGTCGCCGACCTTGACCACCTCGCTGGGATGGCGCAGACGCCGGTCGCAGACCTCGGAAATATGCACCAGACCGTCCTGATGGACGCCGATGTCCACGAAAACGCCGAAGTCAATGACGTTGCGCACCGTGCCGGTCAGCTCCATGCCGGGCTTTAAGTCCTTCATTTCCAGCACGTCCTTGCGCAGAATGGGGGCGGGCAGCTCGTCACGGGGGTCGCGGCCGGGCTTGCTCAGCTCCTTCGCAATGTCAAGCAGCGTCGGCTCGCCCACGGCGCATTCCGCAGCGGCCTTGCTCAGGCCGTAGGCGTTCAGCTTTTCCGTCAGGGCAGAGAAATCGTCGCCCTTTTTGCAGCCCAGAAGGTTCAGCAGCGCCTTTGCGGCGGCGTAGGACTCCGGATGGACGCCGGTGTTGTCCAGAATCTCCTTGCTTTCGGGAATACGGAGAAAACCGGCGCACTGCTCAAAGGCTTTCGGGCCGAGCTTGGGAACCTTTTTCAGCTGTGCGCGGCTGGTGAAGGGGCCGTTTTCCTCCCGATAGGCGACGATATTCTTCGCCGTGGTGGCGGTCAGACCGGAAACCTGCTGCAAAAGGCTCCGGGAAGCGGTGTTGGCGTCCACGCCCACGGCGTTGACGCAGTCCTCCACCACAGCGCCAAGGGCGGCGTCCAGCTCCTTCTGGGGGCAGTCGTGCTGGTACTGTCCCACGCCGATGGCCTTGGGGTCGATCTTCACCAGCTCGGCAAGGGGGTCCTGCAGCCGCCGGGCGATGGACACGGCGGAGCGGAGATTGACGTCGTAGTCGGGGAATTCCTCCGCCGCAAGGGGAGAGGCGGAATAAACGGAAGCGCCCGCTTCGCTGACGATCATGTAGCTGGCCTCCGGGAAGGATTTCAGCAGCTCCACGGTCATGGCCTCGGTTTCCCGGGAAGCGGTGCCGTTGCCGATGGCGATGTGCCTGACGCCGTATTTGCGCATGAGGACGGACAGGGAGGAAATGGCCTCCTGCTTTTTCCGCTCGCTGAAAGTGGGATAGACCACGGTGGTGGCCAGAACCTTGCCGGTGGCGTCCACCACGGCGACCTTGCAGCCGTTGCGGTATCCGGGGTCAAGACCCATGGTGACGAAGCCCTTGACAGGGGGCTGCATCAGCAGCGGCTTCAGATTCAGGGCAAAATTGCGGATAGCGCCCGCGTACGCCCGGTCGGACAGGTCGCTGCGCACCTCCCGCTGGATGGAGGGGAAAATCAGCCGCTCATAGGCGTCCTCAGCGGCGGCGCGGACGAAGGCGGAGACCTGCATGGTGGGCTTCAAAGCGGCGCGGCACACCAGCGCTGCGCCTTCATTGCCCGCGAGAATGACGTTGGGCTTGAGAACGCCCTCTTTTTCGCCCCGGTTCATGGCGAGGATCTGATGATCCAGCACCCGGGAGATGGGCTGGGAGAAATCGTAGTAGAGCTTGTAAACGCCGTCGGCCTCCGCGTCCTCGGCGGCGGTGCAGGTCAGCATTCCCCGGCGCATCACCAGCTCCCGCAGAGACTTGCGGATGTCGGCGTCGTCGGAAAGATCTTCGGCAATGATGTCATTGGCACCCTGTAAGGCTTCCTCCGCGGAATTGACGCCCTTTTCCGGGTCGATATAGCCCTCGGCCAGCACGGCGGGGTCTTGTCCGTCCTGAGCGAAAATGGCCTCGGCCAGAGGCGCAAGCCCTTTTTCCCGGGCGATGGAGCCACGGGTGCGGCGTTTCTGCTTATAGGGGCGGTACAGGTCTTCCACCTCCGCCATGGTGGCGGCGCTGTCGATGGCGTCGGACAGCTCCTGGGTCAGCTTGCCCTGATTTTCGATGGACTTTTTTACCTCGTCCCGACGCTCCTGAAGATTGCGCAGGTAGGTCAGGCGGGTCTCCAGATTCCGCAGCGTCGTGTCGTCCATGGCGCCGTGCATTTCCTTGCGGTAGCGGGCGATAAAGGGAATGGTGTTGCCCTCGTCCATGAGGTTCACCACATTCTGAACATATTCCAGCTTCTGACCCAATTCTTCGGCCAGAATTTCGGGGATCGATTTCATGTTTACTGCTCCTTTGCGATCGTTGGGTGGTGTGAAAGAGATGATCGGAAATTCTATCCCGGGAAGTATACCATGGATTTGAAAATCCCGCAAGTTTTTTCTTGACAATCTTTTCCCACCGCGCTATAATATGCAAGTAACCTATGGGCCTGTAGCTCAGCTGGGAGAGCGTTCGGTTCGCATCCGAGAGGTCGAGAGTTCGAGTCTCTTCAGGTCCACCAGTAAAAATCCACCGTGATTCTGTCGGAATTACGGTGGATTTTTTATATAATTTGTTGTCAAACAGGGCCTGTAATGATACAATACGTTTAAGAAGTCGCAATTTGGCGAACCAAATAAGTAGTAGAGGTGTTTTACAATGGATAAACATTACGAGTTGTTGCATTTTGCTATGATTATGGTCGATTCTACAGCAAAACATTATTTAGATGGCAGCAGTAAAATGGCATTTTTTTGCATGCTTATGGGTATCGGAAAGTATAGGCTGGAATCATTTCCGGGAGCAGGACATAATTATTATGTAATGTTGGAGGCAATATATAAATACTATAGGGAAAATCCTGATAAACATGTAGACAAGATTTTGTTTAATACTTTAATGAGATGTATTGAAACAATGTCATCTACAAGAGCACTTTCCTTGATTTGCAATTATATTGTGGCTCAGGCAAAAAACGAAAAGCAGGGAATTTCGCCTTTCAAGTTAGATAACATTCAGCTATTGAAACAGATGAAATCTTCTGTGTCAAATAGGCCTGAATTCTCAAATGATGAATTGGCTATTACATTGTTAAATGATACTATCAGGATTTGCGAAGAAACCATGGGCGAAAAAGTTTTGTGAACTGCCATATTGGCCAGTCGAAAGGGAGAAATCAGATGATCCATTTAGAACCGATAACCGTGGATAATTGGCGGACAGGACTGTCCGTTTCGGAAGCGCAGAGGGAATATGTCGCAAACTCCACCGTCCTGCTCGCCAGAGCGTATGCCTACAGAGACATGGGAAGCTATGCCTGCATGATATACAACGACGATACGCCCGTGGGCATGGCGCTCTACTATGACTGCCCCGAACTGGAGGAATACGTTTTCAGCCAGCTGTTTATTGACGAACGGTATCAGGGCAGGGGGTACGGAAAAGCCGCCTCCAAGCTCATTCTGGATAAAATGCGGTCAGAGGGGAAATTCCGCAAGGTCGGGCTGTGCTATGTGGAAGGAAATGACGCGGCCGAGGCCATGTACGAAGGTCTGGGCTTTTACCACACCGGTGAAGCAGACGAGAACGAGATCGTTATGGAGTGCGTTCTGTAAATTCCCGAATGCTGAATGCAAAATAAAACACACAAACGAAATGGGCGGGCCGCATCAGGCAGTCAACAGGCACAGCGGGATAATCCGCTGTGCCTGTTCTTGTGTAATTGAATGCGAGTACCCCTTGCCTCTCCCTATGGGAGAGGTGGCTGAGCGAAGCGAAGACGGAGAGGGGAGACCGGGGTGAAATACCCTCTCAGTCACCTGTGGTGACAGCTCTCCCAGAGGGAGAGCCAAGTCGCCACGAGAAATGGAGCGTATCTATGCTGGTATGCTCGCCGGAAAGTTTGACGCATAAGGTGGTAGATGCGTGGTAGATAAAAACGCAGCTATGGCTTTCATTTCAGCTAAGAAGTTAGAAAAATGCCGTGAAATTCATACGAATTTCACGGCATTCTGGTCGGAGTGTAATTATAGGATTTCAGAAAACACAGATATATCAACGGTTTGCTGGCAGTCGGCAAGAGGTATTCATCCTTAAAATCTTAAAATTCGAGAACAACGCCGCCCAACAGGACAACGGGCGGCATTATCATAATCGTTGGGAGGGTTGCTTACCGATTGAATTGATCCACTGGTTAGTGTGATCACAACCCATCCAAGTTGTGTCAAAAGGCCGCTTCTACGCACGGGAGAAATAGGAACTTTTTAATGCCTGCTGATCAGAATATTTTACTCAGCTCCCATCCCCAAGGCTTTTCGTAAAAGTCATCATTTATAATTTTCGCTTGGAATATCTGTCCGATAGTTATAACATCGTGTATGTCTTCAATATACTGTTTGGCTATTCTCGAAATATAAATTGACCCACAGTTGCGAGCATCATCTGTTTTTATCACAACATCAATCGAATAAGGTTTAATAGCAGTTACAGTACAGTGAACAATATCTCCCTTCTTCAAAAAAGCGTTATCTTTAGTAGCTTTTGTCTGGCGTTCTGCAACGCTAATCATAGCAACTGTTATCTCTTTTGAGCGGTGTCGCTCAGAAACTGGGATGTCGGGGCATTCACCACACGCACTATCTAAGCATGTTACAGCAGCATCTAGTATTCGTTTCATTTCGGCATCGTTTCTCATAATTTCCCATAGCTTCTTGCAAATCTTCTGCTGTTGCCGAGCTTGGCCGAATACAACCGAACTTCCTGCAATTAGTGAGCGCATAGCGCAAATTAAGTGAAACTTGAACTTCTTGTATTTTCTGTCTAAAACATTATTGCGAATCTGAACATCAACATAGTAACTAAAGTACGCTGCACAGAAATAAGGTTCATAATCATCTGTATCAAGGAACAGCCGATTATTGTATGCACGAAGTAGTTCTCCGTAATAGCGGTGAGTGCTATGAGGCTCATTCAAGAACATTGCCAAGTATGATTGAATTTGCTGAGTAAGCGTGACAACTCTATTTTTGCTGACACTATCATTGAGATCATACTGTTTAGACCGTCGCTCATAGTAAAGACGATAAGGATTGGAAACAGAATCGTAGTAGTCTTGTAGACGCTTATGAAAATGCTTCGTAGCAGCAAAAGCTTCAGACTTCACTTCTGTCTGGCGATTTGTTGTATAAATAACTCGGTCAGAAACATTTTCATTTGTAACTTCGATGAGTTTTACCATAACAAAGGAATCATCCCTTAGAAATTTTCTGTTGTCAAACAAAACATAACTTGTTTGACAACCGTTTACGATTTGATAGTCATATATTTCAATTTGATCCCCTACAGGTGTAATGCTTTTCGCTACTATAGTAATGCCGTTATTAAGCAAGCCGAATCTTGCCTGATCTTCACTATTCTTGAGGGTATCTTGAATCTCGGAGTTAACAATGTTGTAGCCTTGGAAATCTCGAACATTATCCTCAAAAATATTAGTCAGCATATTATTATCGCTATCGGTAAGAATGGCTATAAAATCTTTGCATTTCACGAGTCCCAAGAAAGCTTGTTTCACACCGTCAATGGGGGGAAATGTTACCTTTTTCTCCATCGCAAAGGATCTACTGACTTTCTTTTTAAGCTCTTTGTAGGTCGTAATGATTTTCTCCGAATCGTAAGGGAAAAATGTAACCGAAGTAAAATTTTGTGTATCAATTAGCGGCTGAATATCAAGAGCTACTCTAGCCCTTAGATCGTTACCTTCATTCCATTTTCCGCAGCAAACATAGTATAAATCCAACACCGGTGCACTAGTCATGTCAATGCTATGCTTATAAATCTCGTCTTTGAGCATTATCAAATTATCCATTTTTTCATTTGTTTTTGGACGAAGGTTTTCCGGAGCAAAAAAAGCCTTAACTCCGTAAATGAAAGTTCCAATTTCATCCCCGTCAAAATGCTCGCTGGTTTTGGCTTGAATGAATATAAATCGGACATCTAGCGACTTGGCCTCGCTTAAAATTTACTCCAATTCGTCAACACTTGTGATAACTCTACCATTTACGCATATAGCTACACCATCTAATCCTTTCTCGCCCGGATCAGTCATTATATCAGAAGGATCAAACCGTTCATTAGAGTATTTGTTTACAATACACTTGTTTGCAAAATGCTCAAAAGCTGTTTCGGTATCGAGACGCTCAATCGAGTATTCCGTTTTATGAATGTTCAGAAAGTTCTCTATAATTTTATTCATAAACTTTGCTCCTTTACTGAATCGTTCTAATTATATATTGTAATGTAAATTGCAAAAAATCTCAACAGTAAAATCGGAAATTCTTGTAAAAAAATACAGCTTATGGGACTAAAGCTGATATTTGTATTGTATTTGAAAGGAGGTTTTCTGCTGCCAGCCATCAGGCTGGCTTTTTTCATGCCACGAAAAGGAGGTTTGCAAATGGCAGATGATAAGAAAAACATTCCCGATGTAGCCTCACCTACTGAGGCACCCGCTCCTACGGTAGAAAATGTAGCTGTGCCGGAGAAGCCTGCTCCCGAGGCTGCGCTGACCGACGCAGAGGCGGTCATGCTGGAACACGAGGGGCAGGCGGCGCTCTTTGAAATGGGTGAGGCCGTACCTGATCCCGCTGACGCTGTTACCCACGCCGAGGTGGAGGAGCCTGCCGCTCCCGAAGTCCCCAAGGCCAAAAAGGAACAGGCGCAGCCGCCCGCTCCCGGCAAGGACGATTCCGCCCCGGCACATTCCGGCAAGGTGGTGGATTTTTCCGCCGCCCGTGACGAGGCGGCCAAGGATGAGAAAAAGGAGGTTAAGCAGATGCGTGACATCCTTTTGAAGCTGATGCTGGCTGATTTGGAGCCGGTATAAAACTTCATGCGTCGGAGGCACACCCATTTTTGATTTGTGTTCGTGCATGAAGTTTTTGTGCATCATTTTCGGTTGCCCCAACGGGGCGAGAAAATGGCACATTACGGATTGCTATGCCAGCATAGCAATCCCCATCGACATCCTTAACATGGGCGGTCAGGCGAGGTATAATATAAGTCAGGATGAATGACCTCTTGCTTGACTGCCAGAGAGGAGGTTTATATGAAACAGTCAAGCAAAAAACACGAACTCGGCACAGCCGCTCTCTACTGCCGACTGAGCCGTGATGATAATATGGACAGCGAGTCCAACAGCATCCAAAATCAAGAGTTACTATGTAGAGGGTGGTTTCTCCCACCTAATACATATGACTGCGGCTCATTTGTGGTGAATGGAACAGCAGTTGTAGGAAAGGAGCCCCAAAAAGCCTTATAACCGCTGCAAATCAACACAAAAAGGAGCTGAATTTTATGAAATCTTTATTTGAAGAAATGGGCGGCACTTACCGTCAGGAGGGTGATTATCTTATCCCGAACCTTGCGCTGCCGGACGAACCAGAATACCAGATCGGAAAGTACAGGCGTATGCGCCGCAGCTATCTGAAAGAACATCGTCCGGTTCTCTATGCAAGCCTGCTCACAAGCGGAACGCTGCATCGGCACCTTGCCGAGATCGACCAAACCTGCAACGAGCGTATGGCAATCATCGTTTCCGATATGGCAAGGCAGGAAGGTGTGACCGAAGCGCTCAAAGCCGCCAACCAAATGGAATGGGTGCGCCGCATGAACAGCATCCGCAATCGTGCGGAGGAAATCGTTTTGACCGAGCTTGTATATGAATGACAAATGCCCGTTATTGACTGCATGGCCAATAACGGGCGTTCTCTTATTCTTTGGGCAATACGAACCTATATTTGCCCTTGCCTTGACCGACAACAGGTTCTATTAGTCCTGCGCTTTTGAGCTTATCTATCAATGCACCTGCCGGTGAGGAGGTTACACCCGCGAGCTTCATAATATCCGCTCGTGCAAATGCAGCGTCAAAACCAAATTTATGATACAGCTTTAGTATTGTTTCCTTGGTGCTTGCTTTCGCTTTCAGCCCTAAAAGGAGTGTTTCAAACAGCTGGTTTTTCTCAGAAACAACTGCTTTCTGCTCATCAAACAACTGGTTTTCATCCGAAATACTCGTTTTATCAATGGATTGCCCATAATTCAGGTTGTACAGCGTCACTTGGAATGAGGTAACATCCGAGTAGAATTTAGGCTCCAGTTCGTCACGGTAATTGTGAGCGGCGCGGTAGGTTTCCGTGATTTTCTTGAAGCCGCTGCCTTGCCGCTCCATATAGCCCAGCCGTCCGAAAATATCTGCAAGGACGGGGTACGGCGCATAGAGGAAATGCTGGACAGATCCCGTTCCTGTATCCGTGTGCCGTCAGGCATACCGCCGGGAGAGTAAATGGTAAGGCGGTCATCATAAATGTCGATGTGAACTTCACTGCCCAAAATCAGATAATCACGATGGATCAGCGCATTGACGAGCGCCTCAAAAACGCTTCGTTCGCAGTATTCGGGCATCTCAACACGGGAATCGGCGGTTTTCTTCCAGCGCGTTTTCATATTCCGTTTGACAAAGCTGACACCCTCATTGAGCAGAATAATCAGGCTGCCGGAGTATTCCACGCTGTCAAGTGCATCTACCATGCCGCCGCTTTTATCAAGGCCGTTCCAGCGTGTGCAGAACAGTATGGGTAAGCGTGTCAAGGCCGTCAAGCCGGAGCTTGAACGATATGCGGGCTTGGTGCAGCGGATCAAGGAGAAAACCAAGGAACGAAAAAACCTGCTTGCAGAGAAAAAGGAAACGCCGTTTTATCAGTTACCCAAGCTGCATGACCTGTCCCAGCGTATTGCAGAATTGACAGAGGAATTGGAAGAACTGAAATCTGAGAAGGCTGCCTCGCTGAATGCACTGGACTGTACCGATGATGCTGGCATTTCCGATGTGAAGAAGCAAATCGCCACAATGGAAACGGCACTGAAGAATTTGGAGAAACAGGAATCCAAATATTCTGCTGAATTGGAGGATGCGCTGAAACAGTATGCTGATTTGAAAGCGCAGGCAGCAGATGTAGATGCCGTGGAACTGATGGACGCAAGGCTGGATATTCGTCCCGACAGGGAACGCTCTGCCGCTGACCGTGTAAAAGCCGCCTACGGCGATAAATACGATCCGCTGATGATGTATGACAGCAAGCGGGATGTTTTCAATCTACTGAACGAGGAAGCGGAAGCGCGGCCTGTCCGGGAATTTTTGCGCCGGAAACAGCAACAGCAGGCACGGCAAAAGCAGAACAAGAAGAAAAGTCGAGACAGTTGGGAACGATAAAGTTTCAGCGGGAGTGCAATTTTGAATGATGCACTCCCGCCTTTTTCGTTTATGTGGAAAATCTGCCTTTATGTAAGAACTTCAAATGCAAACTTGAAACACTTTCCGCCCAGCGGAATTAACAGTATTGTGACGCAGCAGACCAATCCCAAGCATCCAAGAATCAACGCAAACGGCAACTTAATGAATAGCCAAATCGCTGCCGACAATAATGCACCGATGACATGAAATCCGATCCAAAACAGGACAGTCAACACCGCCAATGTAATAAGAATTTCAATCATCTTATTCTCTCCACACTCATCATTCGGCATCAAAACAATTGTATGAAATGTACGGAAGCCGTTCCATTTGCTCCGTATCATAGTTATATTGTATCGTTCCATCAACAAAGTTTATAGCCCGGCAGTGAGAAATCATTATGACCGTGAGGGAAGGATTTTTCGCTTTAACCTCATTCAAAACATCATTAAACACTCTCGAATTCTGAAAAGACAGGTGGTTTAATGGCTCATCCAAAAGCAGAATATTGGTTGCACCAAGCTTTAAAATTCTCGTAATTAAGTGAATGATTTTACCTTCACCACAGCTCACATTCCGCTGAATCTTTTGTTTTTTCTTGTCAGCAATTCCGAAACGAGCAAGAAGCTCATCAAACCACCTCTCATCAAGTTCAATTCCGACACCACGCGATGCCGTAACAGCTTCACTCAAAAAGGTAGCATTGCTATGGAAGTCTTCATTTTGCGTGACATAGGAAATAACCCGGTCTGTGTGAGGATCCAGCAGATCATTCCCCTGAGCATCATAAATGTGTCCTTCAATTTTTAGCCCGGAATATCTTCTCTTAAGCTCATTAGTGTACCCACCAAAAATCAGTTCCAACAACAGTGACTTTCCAGAACCATTTTTGCCGCGGAGCATTAAGCAATCACCTGCAAAGATTGTGAAGGTAATATCTGGAAACAAAATGCGGTCATTAAGACTAATCCTCACCTTGTCAAATTCAAAAATCTTATTCATACAATCTGTTCCCCCTTAATGCGAGAGCAATACTCACAACACTGCCAGCAATACAGATCATTACTTCGGAACCATGCATATAGTCAAAACTCCAAAGGGCAAGATAAAGGAATGTCAATATTGCCATCGGCAAAGCAATGGATAAACCAATCAGCTTGGTTCGGATAAACTTTATGTGCTTTCTGCAATAGCCATCATATTTATAGCGAAGAACCTCTGCGTTGATCGCCTTAATCACAACTCCGGAATAGGCCAAGGAAACTGCCAAAAGAAGTGCAACAACCACATAGCCACATATCTTCACTACTCTTCTAATAGCAGACAGTTCCGCCTGAATAGGATGTATCTCATAATAAGAATAATCCGATGATAACAATACCGCCAATTCCTCTGGGCTTAAAAATGACACTGCATCATGGCGCATTGTTTCCAGATCTGTTTCATTGTAAGGGATCAACACCACAGAAAAGTCTTTATTCTGGTAAAACTTGTAGAAATCCGTAACATAATCGAACACTGTAGAAACTTTGAACTCTACTGGATCGTCACGCATAACAAAACTCAGATATACAACATCGCCAATGTCGACATGGAGCACTTCCGAAACTTTCCTTGAAATTGCAATCTCGCCCGGTTCGAGTCTAACATTGCTCATCGGACACGAATCGGAATACTCCATGCCGGGAACCTGCATATATGTATTGATCGTTACCTGTTTTACGTTTCCGCCGGCTTGAATTGAATTGATATTACTCAGCTTGTAGAAAGAGTTTTGGCTATAGGCGTTTTTTGTCACAACCACATCGGTATATCCATAATTTTGAACAGTGGACAGCAACTGACTGGGAGCGCTTCGGAACTGTATTGCCAAACAGCAAATCGCAGAAAGAAGCATGAAGATCAAAGAGCCACCTAAAAGTGCCTTTCTATTTCGTTTAACCAAATCTGCAAACTCTCTTTTTGCCAGCGTGACACCCATCACTTTATTCACCCTTCAATTATTTTAAGCGCTGAGTTCTCTTCTTTTCCTGTTCTGCCATGATAAAGAAGTCTCGTTTTGCCTTCCGCAAAGCTACAACAGAAGCACTGACTCCACCAATTATTACCGCAACAACTGGAGCACAAACAGGAACAAAACCTACATACTTAAAGAAGATCAAACCTATCCCGGCACTGCAAAAAGCTGCTGCCAGCGCAGAAGCAATTGTTACCTTAATTAGATAGGCGGAGAACATCTCCATTTCCTGTTCTTCTTTGAAGTTATTTCGGACATCCTTGATTAAGTCGGTTTTGACATAGCCTACCACTCGTTTGGATAAGAAAACTGCAACCGCGATTATCGTAATCACCAAAGCGGCATCCATTCCAATGATGCTCTGGAGTAGCTTCCCATCATACCGGTTATTCAATTCTTGAACATATCTACCCCGATAAAACATCGTCTGAGTATAGTCGGTATCTTTTCTCAGTTCCAGATACTCATTATATAACTCGTCACTATTAAACTCGTCACGAGACCGGAGATCTCCGGTAGGCACAAAACTTTTCAAGAAGGTTTCTGTAGAAATAAGATCACTGCTCTTTATATAGGCACCGCTATACTTAAGATCGGCTTTAGAATTGAGCATTGTGCAAAGCTCTCCTGCATACAACGCCATCATCATGCCAGAATCATGCCGTCCATCTGCCTCATATATAGCCCCGATTTCGCACTTCACACTACCGTTGCCGCTTTTGATAGTCACCAAATCCCCAACAGATACACCATACTTAGAGGCAATAGTAGTATCTACTGCGATTACATCGTTAGACGAAGGAACCGAGCCGCTCTTCAAAAGCTGTTCAGAAAACAATGTGTTTGAAAAAGCGGTGCTATCTTCAATCATATACAGCTCCGCCTTCACGGTTTTTCCATCAATATCCGCTTCGCAAGATGCGAAGTAGTACGGAGTCACAGCGTCAATGTGGTTCAACGATTGAATCTCCGCAATCTGCTCCATCCCCGGTGTTTGAATAATAAAATCAACATAAGTATTCTCAATGTTGAACTTTTCTTCTGTTGTCCGGTAGGTGTTTGCAAAGAAAGAAAAAATCAACGCAAGCAAGATGCACAGCACAACTATAATCAAGTCTCGCGCTTCGACATGAAACTGTCGATTCCTAAACTGCTTCTTATTCATAGACAAACTCCACAGTAGAGGAATATCCGTAAATCTTTTCTCCCTCATCGTAAATCGTGACCTGAACAGTTGCATCACCCTCGTCGAAGGGCTTGCCCTTGAACATCATCTTCTGCTCAGTAGCTTCCTTACTACCTTGAACATCGAAGCGCATAATGACACAGCCATTGGCTGCATCATCAATTACTTCCTTTGCATCCAGGCCGCCGCGTTTGATAATCTCAACATCTTCGGTCTTCGGAACAGAGATCTCAACAGTATAGGTGTGCATAGCCTTTTTATCCGTCACGATCTTTACCGTAACACAGCAGTACATATCTTCGCCAATAACAAACTTTTCAATGGCTTCACTGTAGGATCCCGATTCGAGACCACCAACCTTGTAGCCTATTGCCACCGCAGGAGATGCGGTTGGCGCACAGGCTACAAGTGACAGGGATAACGCTGCAACCAACAGTATCAACACAACATATTTTACAACTCGCTTCATTTTTTTATTCCTCCAAGCAATCATTTTCCGAGTAGTGAGTAATCGTGCCAGGATGCCTAATCTGTGCATACGTGCACTCGTTAGAATCGTAAACCAGAGGTCTGCATTCCGAGTCTGCGATACAGACAACAATGTTACTAAACCGGCATCGCTCAGCCATGACACATAAACAAGCCACCTCTGGCCTATAGCCATCATTATCGACGCAAATCCGCAGATTATCAAAGGAGATATTCTTAATTTCTGCGTTTCTCGCTGAAACGAACAATGCCACGGGTTCTCCATCAAACCGAACACGCCTTGAAATCACAAGGTTTTTTACCTTATGCCCATTACCGTCCAAAACACCGCGAAAATCATCCAATAACTTTGGAATTTGCTTTCCTTCGAAATCAATATCGCAACACAGGCGATATTCACCATGTCGGTCTATCTTAAGGAAATCATCTATTGAGTCCAGTAAAATCATCCCATCACCTCTCTCCGAACACACCATCTCTAAGAAGCTGGGCTCCGCCATCGTGTCGATAGGCTTCGTGTAGATCTGTAGGAATCAGCAACATGGTCTTCCCATCTTCTGCGTGATGCCAAGTGTAGCCGGGAATACCACTTGTAACACCATGATGAAGCTTATTGGCGTTTGCAATATCCTTTTCAGTTACGCCTGTCAAATCAGGCATTTCCAATCTGGCAACTGCATACTGGTCGAACACGGGGTATCCAGCGGAATTCATATAAATATCTCCATACTTTGCCTTAATTATCGGATCATTGGACGGCATAATCAAGCCAGCGTATTTCCCGTTTCGGGTCGTGTAGTTAATAGACTGGTTATAGGCTTTTGCTGTTGTGCAACGAATTTCTGCGTACTCATTTATAAAGTTAATATATGTTGTATCATTCAGAGTCCGGTAATAGCTTGCAACAACATTTCCGATTTCCTCAACAGCCTCATCTGCAAGTCCCCACTCCGCAATTGATGAACCGGACAATATCTTCTTGATTACATCATCGCTAATACCGTGATAAGAGAGGGAATCCTTAATTAGGTCATTGATAAGCTGTACATTGGGTTTGCCCTGCACGCTTAGAGCGCAAATAATTTGGTCGCCATTCGCAAGTAGTGTGTCGTATGCCTCTTGTCCAAATTCTGCAACCAGTTGTCCCTTCGAAAGGTTATTTGCAATCACCCTGTCTGCAGCTTCACCGGGGAATAGGTCTGGATCAATCAGGAATTCTAATCTTGATGCTGCAACATCGTCCATGAAAGCAGATGCTTTACCATCCAACCCCAGGCTTCTAAGCGTTGCGCAAACAAGATCACTTGATTTGTAGGCGTTTCTACCCAGCGTCGAGTTGATTCTTGTAATGTCCTCAATTGACTTGACAGTGCCATCTAACAGTCCGTTGACTACTTTGGCCACTTCCGCGGAATCAACATCACTGTTTTGAAGAATATTTTTGTAAAGCCCTTGGAGATGAATAAGTTTATTGGTGTTCTTGATGCCATATCTTGCTTGCATGAGCATCAATACGTCTGCGTTTTCCAAAAACTCGTCGACAGATTCTCTTCCAAGTCTTGCAATCAATGTGCCGTACGAATTTGGATCAGTTGCAATAACCTTTTTGACGGTTTCAAATGCATCATCACCTAAAATTCGAATGAGTGAATCGTCCATGAACTCCTTTGACAACGATGGGCCAAACAATCTTACAAACTCTGCCATATTCTGACTGACATATTCACGAAGGCCACTATCAGAAATGTCCGAAAGCTTTTTGATGGACTTATTTTTAATTTTCTTAATGCACTCAGAAACGACTTTATCAGATGCACCAGATGCTTTCAAAAACTCTTCTCTTAAAACATTGGACAGTTCCCGAGCCGTATTGAACGGGTTAAATTTTTCAATAATGCGGATAATATCGCCGCTATTCCGGAATGCAGCAATAAATATGTCCTCTGTAATTTCCTCCGACAGTTCACTTGACAGGTTCCGATAGATCGCGCGCAAGGCATCGTCGCTGGAATTAAGTGCCTCTTTTGCAGTTTCCTTTGCTATTGTCTTGAACTCTTCAAACACGGCACGTAACGCCTTATCAGACAGTTCCTCAAATCCTGGCACTTTCCGCAGATTATTTACCGCTCTAAGTGCCTTAATGCCTGCACCTGCGCCCGAAATCGGAGCCAGTATGCCTGCCCATTTAAATCCATCTGCCACACCATTTAACATATGTCCAATGATGTAGGAAGCATCGCCTCCGTCTTGATACGCCAAGTAACCAGAAACTGCTGCATCAATAGCAGCGCCAACAGCAATAGTGGCCGCTGTAAATTCAGAGGTAATAACTGCTCCAAAGAATGTACCAATTGGTCCGCTTACCGCGGACAGCGTAACGCAGACAATCACACATGTTGCACCGACTGCCACATCTTTCAGCAACTTGGCAAAATCGATATCCTCGTCATAGTATTGAACAAAGTTTTGATACGCCAAATATACAAAGGTATCATTCAGCGGTACAACCTCTGCCTCAATCATGTCGATTTTCTCGACCACCGTACATTGAACGACTAAATCGTCAACATTTAGCTCTATGGTCTGTACATCATCTACAGAAACAGCTTCCAACACCAAGCTTTCAAATACATCCGTAATCTCTACGCCGTCTACTACCAGATTTCCCTCACTATTGACGGAAGAATTGTTGTTCGGTGTCTCCGGTTTCGAAGAACAGGCTACCAAGTTGAACAACATTGTCAGTACCAATATTACAGAAAGAAAGCAATAGAATATCGATTTTGGTTTCATCACGACCCACTCCTGTTATGATAACCTCCCACTTGTTTTTGACCGCCAGATGTATACATTGGTGCCTAATGTCTAAACCGTCAAAGGGGAAGGCTGTCTTCTTCTATTTCTATCAATTTTCGTATCATCGTTTTCTGTTCATCGACCAAACCTGCTGGGGATAGTATCCGCATCTGCTTACCAAATTGGAACAACCATCCCCAAAAAGTGGGGCTGATTTGCACCTTCACAGTTGCCACACACATATGCTCGTGAGTGCGGATCATTTTTGTGCTTTCGCCAAATTTATCGTAAACTACACCAATCAGCTTATCATCAAATTCGATTACGATGTCAACGGGCTGTCCGCCGTACATTTTGAAAACTCGCTCAGTATAACCGGCAACTTCATTTCGCAGCGCCAACGCTCTTTGTGATACCGATTCATCTATGATTTCGACACTATCCATACGGTCAATTCTGTAATTTGCCGTACTGTCGTGCTTGGCACTGTACACCACGATATAGTAGTTATCCTCATGGAAGACCAGCGCTACCGGCTCTACGACATAACGATGCCCCTCGCGGCGATAAACCTTTTCACCGTGTTCGTTCAAATCAAAATAACGGAACAACACTTTGTTTTTCTGCTGGATCGCATCCTCCAAATAACCAACACTGTAATAAATCGTTTCATTGGTGTGCTTCCGGGTATTGAAGCACACCAAGTTGCTTTGTAGAATGTCGGCTTGATGGCTGCCTCCTAATGCCGCAATCTTCTTAATCAATTCGACACTCTTGTTCTCAGTAATGAAATTTGCAGCCTGCACTGCATCAATAAGTATTTTCAGCCCTGGTATGGAAAAACTCCGATCTGCGATGTAATATCCCTTTTCTTTGCCGACTCTACACCACATGACCTCAAAGCCTTGTTCGTTCAAAAGGACAATATCTTTGGCTAATGTTCGTCTTTCACAAGAAATTCCCATAGCGCTCAGACGGTTACATATTTCGTTGGTCGAAAGCGGATGGAGTTCATCCGTCTCTTGCTGTAATAGTGCCATCAGTTTTAGCAACTTTATTTTTGACGATTCGCCTTCATAGCAGCATGCCTCCATACAACAGAACTCAACAATAATTATAGCGTAAATTTCAGCTTTTTCAATATCTTTCTGTCACTTTTTAGCGACACATGAATCACAGGCGGCGCTTTTGAGTCCGGAACAAGTGCCACCATACTCTTCTCTATGAAAATGGTGTTTTAAGCAGAAATACCCCTTGACAAATCTCGTCTCAGTTGCACTTTTGTTATTTCTCTCTGAATGAGCATAACCCAGAGCTTTTTGTAACTAATCTTCATGACAGCACTCCTTGTTTTTTTCAAAAGCCTCGCAAATAAAATTACACATGAACTATTATAGCATAAAAAGTCGATTATTTCAACAGATTGGCACCATTATTCACAGAAAAGTTCCAAGAACTCGACTTGTAATATTTTCGGCTTCTCTCGTTTAACAATACTTCATACACAAGAAAATGCTCACCGAAATCTTGATAAAATCGGTGAGCATTGCTCCTTATTCAAGCTGATTATTCTTTTCTTTGCTGTGTTCTGGATAGGGAGTAGGCTTGAGAAATGCGTCCACATTTGCCTTCATGGTGTCGATCATCCTCGCCTCTTTTTGAGTTTTGCACGTTCGTCATAAAGCCGCTGCTGCTCTTCAAGAAGTCTCTGCTGTTCCGCTTGCAGTGTCTTCAAGCTCGGCAATTTTTCATCGCCCTGCATGGCAAGCAGTGTACTCCGCGCTGCCTCAAAGATCACAAGCTCGGCTTCGTGCTTTGCCTTGAAACTCGGCTTGTCTTTCGCCTTCTGGAAGGCGTCATACACGGGCTTGAGGCGCTGATAGTTGGAAATGTTTTTGATGAACGGCTGGACTTCCCGCAGTCGCGCTTCAACGCCTTTCAGCTCCTTGCCGGTGCGGTCATAGGAGCTGTGAATGTCCTCGACCTTCTTTTCAAGATCGGCGTATTGGAGCAAGTTGTTTTCCGTGAGATAGTTGAGTGTCCGCGCCGCTTCCTTGAGGATCGTGAGCTTGGCTTTATACTCATAGCCCTTGCTGTCGATAAGTCTGATCCGCTCCTGAATATCTCCGATGAGAGAGATGCCCTTCGGCACGGTCTGCCTCCGGTTTCTGCGCGGCGTCCGTCCGGCAATCCGCTCCTTGATGCGTTCCTCGGTGTAGTTCTCTCCGATGGTCTTAGAA
>OJKC01000375.1_pt1 | contig 40232 bp, 74 predicted proteins | sample 1596401 | NCBI WGS metagenome assembly OJKC01 (sample SAMEA4350162, study PRJEB24818) | metagenome | biome: human; feature: gut; material: faeces | place: Denmark | collected 2013-09 | reverse complement strand
GCCTGCAACGCCTACGATTATAGGAATGTAATTATCCTTAATGTGTGGAATTGCTTTAGCTCCTAAGCCTATCAGATATGTAATTACAACGATTGCTACAACTGTTGTTACCGATGTTATATCCATTCTGCTATACCTCCTTATCTTCATTAAGTCGTGCTTCCAATCCGTCTATTCGGTGGTGTGCCGACTTTACACTTTCCTCAACCTTAATGATCCTGTTATCGTGAGAATTAAGTTCTTTTCTCATTTCTATAACTTCATTTTTTATCTCTGTTGTGTTGCCTGATATTGTGTCAAGTTTCATATTTATGCGTGTATTTTCCTTTACACGCTCTGTAAGTTCTGCATTGTCAGACTTTTTGTTGTTCTTAAGATTAAATCCCAACGTAAACAGTCCGAAAAAGACGGAAAAAGCAACTGAAATAATGCTTATAATTACTGCTATTGGCATTGATATACCGCCTTTCATAATTAATAATGGCACACCGCCCACCACCCTTAATGTGTGCCGCCTGCTACCATATTGCCGACATCAGCAAAATGGTAACGCACAATCTTCTTTAATATTCTGTAATGCCCTATAGGCGTTATAATACTTTGGCAAATGGAAATACCCCGACAAATAAGCTGTCTCTATCTCTCCAAGTTCTGTTGACACCACCCTCGCTTAAGGCAGACATAAAGTTTTCACCTGCCTGTGAATGGTCATAGACAGCCAGATTAATAATAACGCTCTCAAATTTCTTCAAGTCCTCGGTTATCATTTCATCTGTGTAGCTGTCAGGGTAATTTCTTCTTGCCTTTACATCTTCTGTAGCCTGTTTAATAAGCTGTTCGATTATTGGATTATCTTCTTTGTTATCGAACACTACCACATCAGATGTCGTATCATCATCATTTGTGACTGTATCAATATGAAATTGTTTAAGTCTGATTTTAACTTGCTCCAATGCGGTGTATTCCATAATTTCAGCTCCTATAATCCTAATTTCTCAATTAACAGCTTCTTTAACTCTGCTCCTGTAAGTTCTTCTGCGTTGCCTATACCTTGTTCTACGGCAAAAGCCTGCAAATCAGATGTAGACATGCGATTAATGGTTGTCTTGCTATAACCTAAAAAAGCCCCCTCTTCGGGAACCTCTTCGCCTGCGTTATACCATTTTCCGTTATGAATCACTATATATGGATATTTCATAGTTGTACCTCCTACTCTTCGCTATGAACCTCATATACGAATGTGCTATCCATATTTTCGTATGATGGAAGAACAACCTCGGAAGCAAATGTTGACATCTTCATAGGTGGTCCGTACTCTGTCTTTGTAGCGATTGTGATACCTTTGCCGTATACTGTTACATCTACATTAGTTACCTGTCTTGCAGTTCTTTCTTCTGGTGTAGTGCCGAACCAAGTGCCACCAAGATTGCCAGCTGGAAGAAGTGTAACCTTGTTATCTGGATAGAAATACTGTTCCTTACCATCATCATCAATGTACATCTTATCGTAAAGTACAATAGTGAGCTTTGTTCTCTTCTGCACTACTGAAATAACGGTATCATCATCAACCTCGATAGTTGCTGTAAGGTTCTGTGCGAGGATTGAGTTTCTTATCTGTGCATTATCAAGCAAATACTGGAATGTATTGCTATTCATAAGCACATATTTAGCAATCTTGCCCTGCTTCTTTAACTTCTTTCTTGCGTTGTTAAGGTCTGTAAGTGGCTTTGAATTAGCTGTATCGCTCCACATACTTGTGCCAGATAACTTTGCGTAATGGTCTTTTGCGTATGAACCATCCTTGTCATAATCATAAGCATACTGAACGCCATCACTTACAATAGCAATTACTGGGTGTCCTGCATTTGTCGCAAGAAGCGACATTCTCATACGCTCTGGAACAACTTCTGCACCACTTACGAGGTTGTTAGTATCGTCATATACGCTTGATAAAGCACTCGCAAGGTAAGGGTCGTCCGCTGACTGAATACGCTCGATTTCAAGCATTTCCTCTTCACCTACTGTCATTCCTTCGCGGAAGAATGCCATCTGCGTTTTTTCCTTGCTTAATCCCTCTCTAGCTCTAAGAGTTGGGATTGTGTCAAAGTTAGATGGTGCAAGCGAAACTGGAAGTCCTTTATGTGTCTTAATCCAGCTTAAATCAAGTCCCTGTTTCTTTCTCTCAGGAAACCACTGTAAACCAAGATAAGGTATCTGATTACTAGCGTTTTCTGTTGCCGATAATGCAATAGACTTACTATCTACTACTTCATTAATTAACATCTGTTTACCTCCTGTTATTATTCAAATACAATCATTGGAAGAGCTGTCTTAACTGCTGTCTCGTATGTAACACCAGAGTGTGCTTCTGCCACTTTTGTGTTAAGATATGCTTTCTTGAGCAGCACGCCCTGTGGTCTGTCCTCTGTTACATCAAACCTTAAGATACCCACTACTGTGGCTGTGTTGTCAGCCTTGCCATTTGCTCCGATTGGAGTACCTGCTTTAACAATCTTCTTGCCCTGTGCGTTTTTAGTTGTTACGCCGTCAAAATCAAGTGTCAGTGGGATTGCTTCATTAGGCTCTCTCTTTAAAATCTGAACATCTCCTGCGTATGAAATCTTTTCATACTGCATATTCATTTCCTTTGCCATTTCTTACCTCCTGTTATTACTGAATGTAGTGCGATAAAACGTCGTTGTTCTTAGGTGCATTAGATATAAGGCTTTCTGCTATCTTTTCAGCATTTGTCTTATTGTCTGCACCGCCTTTATTGCTGTCGCCGCCCGGAATATCCTGATGTTTAGCAATCTCCTGTTCCTTGGCCTGTGCCGCAGCTGTTTCTTTCTCGGATATAATCTTGCCAAGTTCGGTGTAATCAAGGCTTCCATCATCTTTAACAACTGTCTTTGCCTGTTCAGCAGTAATCTTGAAATTAGTCATAGCTGCTTCCCTCTGGTCTCTGATAGCATTATTTTTCTGTAAATCTGCTATCTGCTGATTAGCTGTCTCTAAGGCTTTATTTGCCTTTTCAAGCTCCGTCAGGTTTCCAGTTTGCAATTCATCAAGCTGTTTCTGTAAGTCATCTGCTGTGTCAGCCTTAGCCTTGTACTGCTTTGCCTTGTTTTTCTCCGTAGCAACTTCTGAATTGTTCTGATTAAGAAGATTTGTAATCTGTTCATCTGTTGCTTCTGGGAAAAGTTTTAATACATCTTCTCTTGTCATAATTACCTCCGTTAAACACACGCTTTTGTTACCGCAGGTCGCTCCTGCTGTGTCTTCTGCTATTTACCGCATAGCTGCAAAATGTATAAAAAATGAGCAGCCACACCAATTAAGATGTAGTTGCTCATTTAATATCAGTTATTGAATTATATCTTCGTATTGTTCTTTAGTGATTAAGCCTTTTTCATAAGCCTGTTTAACCATTTCAGCGGTCCATATGTGATAGATTTGATACCATTTTTTTATTTTGTCATACATAGGGTTATTCCTCCGTCAGTAATGTGTTGGTCATCATTGCTGTGTATGTTACTTGTGCGTCTATGCGTTCAAGGTCAGACGGCGTTTTGACCGGCTCATAACCATTGTATTTCTGGGGATTATTGTTGATATCTTGAAGGTCAAGACTTTCAACAGGGGCGTGGAACTGTGTTCCGTCGTACTCATAGTAGATATGTGTTCTTGGTTGTCCTTCAGTTTCTGTGTATTCCTCTGTCTTAATTTTTTCATTAAGGCACAAGTACACCCACGCTATCCCTTTGGTATCTATTTTTATAACAACTTCTTGTTGCGGTTCTTCTGCTCTTATTATCATTGCTTACCACCTTTCTTGCTAATTCAAACAATTTATATACATTGTATTTATGACAAAAAGTATAACTGTCCGAATATTTTAGTATTCCATTGTAAGATGTAACTCTTCTTGCCAATTGCTTATTGTTTCGCTTTTTCTTGTATCTGATATAAGCCCTGCGAATTTTCTTAAGAGTTGTTCTTCTGACTTCAATGTGGTCTCTGTATACCCTGTAGCCGCAAAGGTCAATAAATCCATCGTCTATCTGATAACATCTCCAATTTGACTTGATTGTTAATCCTATATCTTTTGCCATAGACACGATTTTCAGCGCCACTTTAATTAAATCCTTGGAGTTAGTCCCAACGATGTGTATATCATCCATATACATGTAACATGCGCTAACCAGATTTATTCTAAGCATTCTGCCATTTTTCTTGTTTCTGATTCTATACATATTTTCGGTGATGGCGTGATATAGGTCTGATAAATATAAGTTTGCTAGGTGTTGAGATAAAAAAGAGCCGATTGAAAGTCCTTTGTCAAATGTATTGATAAGGGTTTCTATCAGCCACAATAATCCATTATTTTTGATATGTTTACTTAGCCATTTCATCAACTTGTTTCTGTCAATAGATTCATAATATTTCTTTATATCAAAACTACAAGCATATCTAATTCTTTTGTCCTGTATTTTTCTATATAGTGCTTTTACGCAGTATATTTGTCCTCTGCCTTTAATTGACGCACATTGATATTTCCCTACTCTTTTCAGTAAATCAGCCATAGCATTAACCGCTACATAGTCATACATTTGCTGCTTTATATCTTGTATTCCAATATTGCGCCATTTAGCAGATGCTTCATCCCATTTTTCTTTGTACCAAATAGGTTTTAGTTCTAGCTTTCTATCAAGGATTTCTTTTTGAAGTTGAACTGCAATGTTATGAATATTCCCATATTTATTGAAAATATTTACTATGTCACTTCTTGTCTTTTTCTTATTTTTAAGGCAATCTTTGACTGCTGTTTCGATAAAATTAATATTAGCAATGTCTACATTCTTGCATTTTCTCTTCATTAATTAATGTACCTCGATTTTTGTGTCGAGTGCTTTTCGGTTTACACTTACTAACCACCGCTTTTCTACACAATTTTTCGTTGACTCTGATTGTGAGTACCAACGACAGCTTATTATTATAAATAAGGTCAACTTATTGTTGACGAAATGAGTGCAAACTGTAATGCTGTGTTTTTGTTTCAAAAATTAGCCGACAAGTAATTCCAGTTTGCCCTGTCAAGCCTGTTCCTGCAATTCAAGTAACAGAAGCCCGCATTCGCGCCATTCCTGAGATTACCGCCCTCACTCAAGTCCTGTTATATATTTAAGGCTATGTCAAGGGGTGTTCCCCTTAACAATCCCCCTAAAAGCTTTTTAATCGGCCGACAAGTAATACCAGAGAGCCCAGCCAAGCCCGTTCCAGCAAGCCAAGTAACAGAAGCCCGCATTCGCGCCATTCAAGAGATTACCGCCTTGGTAATATTCTCTAGTTCCACCAGTAGTGGCACCACCGGCATAAACAATATCTTTATTGCCTTGGCCGCTATTAGCCACCTGATTTGTAGGCAGCCACACTCCATAATTCTGCTCCACATCGCCTGTCCAATAATCTGAACCTTTACCATCTGCGCTTGCTGCAACATTCCCAACGAGCAAATAGCTTGATTTTATAGTACTTTCATTGGTAACATGCTTTGTTCCCCTAGGAGCAACATACACGTCCTTAGAATAATCAGGTTTAAATACCATTACTGTATCAGATGCTATTGTTCCGCCGCCAACCAAATACTCAATTCCCTGTATTCTACAAGGGTGTTTTCCATCTGAATTGCTAACAGGGGATCCATCGTGGTGTCCTATTACAACATCAGTATCACCACTATGTGCGTGCATTGATGTCATGTATATCTGCCTTTCACCAACCGGTAAGGTATCAAACGGTTGGCAGTCAAGGTACACTGCCTTATTACTATCATCAAGTGTTTCTATTGCTGTGATTTTTACATCATCGGCGTAAGCATGAACGCTTGATACGCCTCTATCAAGTGAACCCGAAGTATCAGCATATCCAACAGATACGCATAATCCTACTTGTAAATTATTAGCTTGTGCGTTTGTAACTGGGAAATAATTATGCTTATCCGCTGATTGTACACTTGCTGGATATTGTATATTCCAACTTGTTACGCCCGCCATGCTATCTTGACTTGACTTGTTTGCATATTTGATAAGGTTAAATATCTGCGCAAACGTAAATCTGCTTGAGCCGGCTCCTGTATATCCAGTTCCTTTTTTGTCGTAATTAGTTATCATGTTTTGGTAACTTTGATTTCTTGCGACTTTACCTCTTTGAGAATGTAGTAAGCCATCCGAGCCAATCACGCTAGGGTGTCTCGACTGAATGAAATATGGCATTATCGTGCCATCCGCACGCACCGCTTGTTCCCACGGTTTAAGTCCAAGTTCTTCATGTGGCGTATCGGATATAACTAGTTCTCTGTACTCGTCTGACACATCAAGCCAAGCGTAGTAAAATGTCATTTGCATAGCCCCTATATCTGCGTCGCTATCTGTTTTATAGTTGCTGTCACCAATAAAAGCGGTAGGGTATGCAAAGCCATCATCATATCGCTTATAATTAACTTCGTACCATTTGAACAGTGGTATATTTTCGTAATCATCTTGATTTTCCACCGTATCAGTTGATGGCTCACATATAAGCCCTGCATTATCTCTTGTTTTCTCACATATAGGCGTAGGGTTAAATGTGGATTTAAAAACTTTAACTCCATAAACTTTTCCAGTCCTTTGCAAAGAAAAAAACTTCTCAAGAAATATATCTTTAAAACTGTCCGAAACATTTTTAATTGCATTTCCGGTAGATAATGCATCAGCCGGCGCACCAGCAACTGAAAGTGTGTTGTCAGTTATAATCTGAACAGGATTCTCCTCAAAATACTGTTCTACAATCTTCTTAATTGTTTCGTCGGTCACACCGCCTTGCTCAATTCTTTTTTTGAGAACAGCAAAAACTTCATCAGCTTTCATTGCGCCCCTCCTTATTGTTTAATCCAAATCTGATTAATAGCATCGTACTTATAAAGTTCTGATACATCAATCATGTAGCAACTGCTACCAAAAGAAACGTAATGCGGTAACTTGTCGTAATCTTTGGATAGAGCATTGTATTCTCTGTAATTTCCACTTGATGTAATAGCTGTTATACTCCCCATATCTGGGACTTCTTCACCGGCATTATAGGTTATGCCATCCTGGGTTACTGTATAATCATATTTCATTGTTAGCACCTCCATTGTCTGCAAGGTTTTTAATTATTTCTTGTGCTTTTCGTTCTTGCGCTTCCACATCATCAATAGTCTTATATATGTTGTCGAGATATGGCTTTGATAGCAGAAATGTCTTTTCTGCATCCCCCCATAAACCAACTGTCTTAATTGCTATAAGTGGGTGTATGCCGCTTTGAAGCAACACTGTAAGCGTCTGTGCCTTGGTATACATATTATCTTGTGGGCTGTGATTTATCTGTACATCAAAATCTCTGACTGACAACTTTAAATCTTGTCCCGCAAGTCTCAAGATGTTAAGAACCACTACAGCTAGACGCTTTTCACATGATTTGATAAGAGGGTCTTTCAGTTTTGCTCTTGATTTTGAGAAATCCCACCCATTTCTAAGCTCAACTGCTCCCTGCGTGTCTCCACCTGTGTTGCCTTGTTTGTTTGGAATAGCTAATATAGATAAAGCATTGTCGATAAAATCCTCTTTAGCCACTTGGCTTTGTGTTTGATTAAGCTCCTGCGTCATAATATCAACATCAGACTTGTTATCTTTATTCATTGACTTAACAACTAACGCATGATTTTCTTTCATTTTCTTAAAAGTCTCTTCGTCCACTTCGCAATTCACGAACTTAACCCAATATTCAACAAATTGCTGTATGCTGTCCATTCTGTTGGACTGCATATTATTGGTTGCGTCAAGCATACCTATAATAAGTTCAATGTCAGAAAGTCTTTCGTGGTTATTAGGAAACTCTACAATAGGGATTTCGCCATATGTATGTAGTTTTGCTTCAACTACTTTGCTATCAACAATTCTGAATGACATAGTGTCGGAAAATGCCATCTTGTACCAGTTTCCATCTTCATCTTTGAGCTCTTGCACAACAAGTATCTGTTCTTCAGTACTCTCATTATAAATGGCATAAGTATTAAGGGGCGTAGGTGCTACAATTCTGAACGGCACATCTCCATTTTTAGGCTGTGCTGCTTTAAATGATGTACCTGTTGCCGACTGCCACTCTCCAGCTTTAATATCTTTTTCTTGCTTATTGGCATCTGTCATGAAATCATTAAGCGTATCAACTGCTTTATTGATAGTTTCATCGTCTTTGCGGCTAATAAACTGGATTGGCTCGCCATAGCTTTGTCCTACCTTAAATTGAACCCATTCATAAGCGTGATTCTCGACAATTTTATTAATTATATCTTCATTAGATAGCTTAGTTCTGTATAAAACAGGTTGGTCACCCTTGTAGTAATGCCACAGATACTTGATGACTGGCTTATTCCAATTAAATACACCTATAGTACTTCCAATAACCTTAACAACATTGTTAGCAGTTATTGTATCTACATTCGTGTATGCAATTTTTCTACCATAACAACCTCTAACAAGGTCTTGAAAATACATTGTGTTCATATCTTGCTCCTAATAAAATGTCATACCGCTTGAACTTCTGCTGTCCGGTATTTCTTTGATTTGAAAATTGTCATCATCGTTAGGCACATACCATATCCATTTATGGCAATGCTTGCACGCTAACTTATGTGTTCGTGGGTCTTTGCTGTCTGCCTTAGTTAAGAATTTGTGGCAGTTCGGACACATAATTGATTTATCTTTACCCATATAAAAATTCATATCTCTACCTCATTGCATAACAAAAGCACCGCTACAATTAAGTAACGGTGCTTTCGATAAGGAATGTTTTATTTATGAAAAACAGTTTTATTTATTAAAAACATTTATAATGTTTTTAACCTTAGTTATATCTTTTGCTATTTTTCTGCCGGTATGTGTATTATTTTCCAATCTAATCCCAATGATAACTGAATAATTGCTTCTCTGTCTCCTTTGTATACATCTTTATGATATATACTTCCATCAACTTCTATTATCAACTTGTTATCCGGTATAGCAAAATCAACTCTATATTTATTTATTTTTTGTTGAGGAATTACGTTATATCCTAATTTTAATAATTCTATGCACACCATTGTTTCTGGTATGCTTCCATATAATTCACATCTTGTTTTTGCCAATTTTATTGCTCTTTCGTATTTTAAGGGATTTTTAACTTGATTAAGTATATTAGATACAGCTTTGTTAAACTGTCTTTCTTTAGGTGTTTCGACTTCTAGTAGTTCTTTTTGGATTTTAGCTTTCTTTTTAATTGTTTTCTTACAATAATTGCAAGAATAATTTAATGTTCTACTGTATACATTGCGTTTTAATATTCTTCCGCATATTTGGCAAGGAATGTAATATACATAGCCTCCACATCCGCCTCTACACGGATAGTTTTTGTCATACTCAACTTTAATCCCATCAAGTATAGCTTCTTCTTTGCTCATTAAGTTTACCGCCTTTATAAACTGCCTATAAATATGTGCGAGAAAGACATAGGCTTTGTCTTTCTCGGGAGTACTGCCCTATCTCGCACTTATCCGTATACTATTTTATAACTTTAGGGGCGAACTGTCAATATTAATTTATATTATCTTTTTCTAATATTTTTTCAAATTTAATTAAAGCTCTTCCATGTGCTTTTTGACAACCCCTTCTAGTCATTTTAAGAATATTTGCTATTTTATCGATAGATATAAATTCTATATAATGTAAATAAAGAATTTTTTTTAATTTTTCGTCCTCTATACTGTCTATTTGCCCTATAATCAAGTTTTTCTTTTCAATATATTCATCTATCATCTTATCAAGATTGCGCTCCATTTCGTCAATCTTGGCGTATGTAGCGCCTATTTTATCTGGGTCAGATGATGATATTACCTTTTCTTCATTTTCAATAGCTGATATGCTGCAAGAAAGTTCTCTAAGCTGTGTTATTTCTGTCAGCTTATTGTTTATCATTCTGTTAAGTCTGCTTATTTGATTAAGATAGTCCTTAGTTGTCATAATAGATTAATACCTCCTAAATGGATTTATAGCAGCTTCAACTTTAGCTGTTCTATTGCCTTGTGTCATTCTTAATGCAAAGTTTGAGAAAACATCTGGAACATCATCTAATTGTTTCTTGCCTGATACCGAATACTGCTTTAATAATGACATCATCACTCCGTATGGCTCATTGGGCTTATAAAGTGATTGGTCTTTGAAAATAACATGTTGTAATATCCAGTTAGAACATTGGAATATCCTTGCTTCCTTATTCGTTTCGGTCGGCGTATCAGTGATGTTGCATATCCAGCCGACACTTTCAACTCTCTTATTAACTTCCATAGCCACTCTATCACCGCCAGCATTACGTTCAAATTCACACTCTTGTACTTTATTATTCACAAGCACTCCTGCGGCATTTCTGTATTGTTCTTCGTAATCTGCCGTGTTATCGCATACACAATCAATGCAGTAATAATCTTCTCCATGTTTCTGCAATACCGGTAGCACAAAGTAATCCGTACCTTTGCCCTTAGTATCGCATTGCGCTGTGATAATTTCCGGTTCTCCGTGTGGTAGATTAAGGTATCTGCGGATTTTATCGTCCGGGAATAATAAGCCCTCACGTTCTATAGGGTCTTGTTTATACAGGCAGCGATATGAGATTTCATCCATAAGCAGCTGAATATCTTCAAAATCCTTTACTGTATAGCCACCAAATTCAAAGTCAAAATTACTTTCTCCTGTTACTGGGTCTACATCAGGCACGGATATTACTTTAACTCGTTTGTTTCCCTCATAAGCTTGTATAATACGTCCTATTACGTCTCTAACACTCCACCTTGTAGCAATATGTATTTCTTTACATGGGTTTCCATCCTCGTCCGGTATCTTTCTTTGTCGTGCATCTACTGCATATTTATCCCACAATTTATCAAGATAGGTTGGGTTTAGTGCTTCTTCAATGCCGCCTATCATATCATCAACTAGCAGAAATTTATTAGCTCTGACTTTACCAGCATTTTTACTGCCGACGGATGTACATTGTACAGATTGAAACGGCTTATATTTTCCTACGTTAAACTGTTCAAGTTTTGCATTTGTACTTGTTACTTCAAGTCCAGGGAACACTTCTCCCCATGTATACTCGTCAGCGTTTGTGACAATATCGTATACTCCATCATAATACATTCGTGTAATGTCTCCGCTATGTGAATAAAAAAGGTTATATCCGTTTGAGTACCAACCTATAACCGCAGAATGGAAAAACTTTTCGATTGTGGTTTTTCCTGTTCCGGGTGGGAGAGAAATACATAAAATATCATATTTATCATCAATCATGCCTTGTAATGCTTCTATTAAGCCTATTTTGATAAACTGTTTTCTTCTCGGCATATAGAACCTTTCTTTAGGTTCACGTTTCTTTTCTATGTATCTAAAAAAACTGTCAACAACCTTGTTTTGCGCTTCAATCAGTAAAATATCATAAAACCAATTAATCAGCTCATATTCCGTTTTATTTGCAAACGCATACTTCTCTAAATCCCATATCGTTCCACCTGTCTTATCCTTGCAGAAACACTCTATAATGTCTTTTGCCCTCTTAGTGAGTTGTAGCCCATACTCAATATCTTTCTCGCCGTTTATGGCTACACTGCAAGCGTCTACATAAGCATTAATTACTTGCTCATCTATTCCATTTTTCTCTATGTAATTTTCATATCCATTAATTGTAGAAATAAGGCTCTGACTAGCCATAAGAAAAGCACCTCCACTTTTAAAAAGCAAAGGTGCTTATAGACCTCTGCCTATAACTGTTTTAGGGTAGCGACTAACTCTATTTGTTAGCCGGTAATCAAGTAATTATAAATAGCTTTCTGTACTACAGCTACAAGACTTTAATTCAAGAGAAGAACTTGTAATTTTCCCTGATACTTCCTCGACATATTTATCATAATTATTTATTATATCTTCTGCAAAAATCGTGTGCATTTTAACACCGTACCTTTCTGCTGTTTTCCTTTCGATATAGCAACCATTCCAATCATAGCTCTCACATATTCCAATAAACACATCAGCCTGTGCCAGCTTTTTAAGACTTTCACCTAAATACCATACAGCTTCTTTGCTGTCTTTCGGTGGGTTATCCTCAATGTAGCTGTCGATAAGCTCTAACTCTTCGCCCTCGTATATTTCAGCAATCTTTTTCATCTTCTGAATACTTGCTTTGATTTCTTCCTCTGTTCTGCCTCTCATTGGCACGCTCACAAATAACTTCTTCATAGCTTCTATCTCCTTTTCTATGTTTTATCAGCCTTTAACTTTCTAAGGTTAGCGGCTACAATCAATTTGTAGTCGGTAATATATTTATTCATCACTAAAAACCATTACTTCATTTTTGACTATATGAACCGTCATCCTGTCCACATCAAGCACTATGTTCATACTTACAACATTTGACAAATCAAGTCTTTCTCCATCAATGTAAATCTTCACTGGCGATTCCGTCCTGTCAATTTCTAATTTTTTGATTGCTTTCATATTTGCCACCTCGTTTCTGATATTTGCATTTATCACGACCGCACATAAATTTGCGTGCTCCGTTATTAGCTTCTTCCCATGTGGAATATTCAACCGCAAAACTGCATTCCATAGGCTCTAGTTCGCAACCAGGGTTTGTATCGCATGTATTGAATTTTTCTATTGGTTGGCATTTCTTTTTATGAATAATCTCTCTAAATATATCAAGCACTCCTGTTTCTTCAAGCAAAAACACTGTTCCTGCAATGCATATAGATATCATAAGTGCCACAGCTACTATAATCGCAATTAAAAACATAATCGTAAAAGCACTATTCATTCTTCATAAATCTCCTTGTTTCCTCGGTTATTTTAGAGCATATAGCGAAATTCGTTTCAACATGGCTTTGTGGCAGTCTGCCAAACTTTTTCAAAGCATATTTTTCTACAGCTTCTTTGGAAATATCTATGCCAAAATTTCTCAATGCTTCTTTAGATGACGGTTGATACTCTGATAAAGGATCGTCAATGTCATTCATTCCTCATAAACCTCTCAAATTCTTCCATGCACTCATTACATAAGTCGTAGGTTATATTTAAAATACCATTCCTTGTAACTGAATTTCCACACAGTATTCCTTTTTTAATTTCTGCACCGCACCTGTCACAAGTGTGCCATTCTTTTTGATGTTTCATAGTAATCCCCCCTTTTGCAAAATTGGCAAACTCTCCAGTTATTCTTTAAAAAGCACTTCTTTAACTAAAAAAAGTAAGTTGTATCTTTTTCATTCCAGACTCATCATCTGTAATGCCATCTACACTATATATGCTATCAACTGGGTTACCATCAAAGAAAACTTTGACATATCCTTTTGAAATATCCAACAATGCTTCTTTAATCATCTTCCACCAACTTTCTGCCGCAGATAGGGCAATAATTAATTTCAAACTCTCCCTCGCCATATTCTTCACCGCTGTTGTCATAGCAAAGTTTATAACAATAGCCATAACTAGTTGATTTTATATATGCTCTGCCATATGTATAGCCATTTTCAATCTTCTTCTTTTTGCCGTTGCAAAATTCACACATATCGCACCTCAAATCTTCGTAAATATATCCAAATCATAGTTATCTCTGATATAGTCAGCAACTTTTTGTAATTTGCTTTTCACAAATTCATCTTTCGCAATATCCGGGTGGCAATGCATTGTGCAGCTATCTTTCTTGCCTTGTGTCTTATATTTACGATAATCAAATGTCATTGTAAAAAGTGGTATTTCTGTCAGATTCTTTGTCTTGTGTCTTATCCAACGATTAACAATTCTCTTAATCATTATTCTTCCCCCATAAATTATCCGGCAATTCATCGCCGCCATAAATCTTATTAGCGTATTTCTTAAATGTCGGCACGCTACAACCTGCTACTTTTGCTGCCTTTACCTGTGAAGCCCGCCCTGATATGTACAGGTTAATTGCTTCATAAAACTTATCTTTGTTTAGTGGGTGTACGCCCATAGCCATAATAATCACTCCTTGTCTGTTTTACATCATTTTCTGTATCATAATTGCCAATATAGCTGCGAGTAAACATATAATTGTTGTTACTCCCTCTTTAACAGCTGTTGCAATAGGTATATCTTCTCTTTCAATGTATTTAATGTTGTAATAAGCCCATATTAGCATTGCTATGCCTAAGATTGTCTTCATAATATACCTTTACATTTCTATAAATCTATTTGCCAGCTTGCCAAGATATTCAGCATTGGCAAAATGTGTTATTGAGTAGTTAGTGCTTTCTCTGTGTTCTCTGATGAAATGGTCGTTAATCATTCTCTGTAAAACTGTAATGCCTTTATCGTCTGTTTCGTATATAGCATCAGTGTCGAAATGTCCGTGCTCTGTATCTGTGATAGTTGATAGTACAAAACATACATTCTTTAATGTCTTATCTGTAAGTATTGGGTGTACTTTGTGGAAATAGATTTCATATAACTGCATATACATCTTAAATCCATCCTTAACGCAATCACATATAGCTGAATTATCTATGTCGTTGTCACAGATGTTATTGAACCTATCAACCATATCTTTTTCCTTAACTAACATTTCATCTCTTGTGACAGCTCTTGCCGTCGGTTTCTCTGAAAACGATGTATATACCTCTCCATCAATGTTAATTGATGTATTGTCCTTATTAGTAATTAATCTTTCAGTATTTTGTTCATTAGTATTTAATTTATCAGTACTTAATTCATTAGTATTTAATTGTCCGTGGTTTTCTACCTGTTGGTGTTCAACCCCTAGATTTTCTGTATCTTGTTTTTCTATTTTCTGTTTATATGGTTCTTCGTAAACCTCATAGGTGTACTTTATTCTTCCGCCATTGCTTTTTGTTGGGTTTTCTTTAGTAACCACAACATAATTATTATCCCTTAACTCATTTAAAGCCGATTTAACAGCTGTTTCATTCTCTTTACTTATTGCAACTAACCCAGCTATTGAATAATCCCAATTATCGGGCAATGAAAGCATTACAGACAATAATCCTTTTGCTTTCAAGCTTAAGCTCTTATCCCTTAAATGAGTATTACTCATAACTGTGTAATTTTTTGTTTTATGCACTCTGATTGTTGCCATATTGAATACCTCCGCTTGATATTATTTATGTATGCCTGTGATACACACTCCGCTTAATCAATAAAAACAACAAACAGGCACAGCGGAAGTGCTTTTCGGTCTGCATCACCTAGTTTGTTGTAATCGGATAGACAGGACTTGAACCTGTGACTACTTGAATAAATCAAGCGTTACTCCCAACTGAACTACTATCCGAAAAGTGGTAGCAGTAGTGGTTGCTGCCACTTTGAAATTGCTTTTGCCACTACTTTGTACAATTTCACGCGGACTTTCTACCGCTTACGGCAAGGTTAACCCCTGTCGTAAGTTAGCGCCGACATCGTGACTTGAACACGAACAACATTTCTGTTGGATAGCTTAGCAAGCTACTGGAATACCTTTATCCCATATCGGCAAATACCGCCTGTAACGGCTATCAAGGGAAAATGCAATAATATTTTGGGGGATATTGAGAAGAACCTTGATAAGTTGATTTTCACACCTCTGTATGAGGTAAGCCTTTCCGAGTGGTCTTGCACCACCCTTAACTGAATCTCCAAGAAAGTACATGAAAGGAGGACTACCCTGTAAAATGCAAAACAGTTTGATGGTAGTCTACGATAAAAGTAAGACAAACTACCTCAGTGGGATTCGAACCCACGCTAACGGAATCAAAGTCCGGTGCCTTACCGCTTGGCTATGAGGCATTGATATGGCTATTCTCGGTATATATTCGCCACAAACCGCAGTGTACTATCCTTTGTAGCCATTATACTTTCATTGACCGACACGGCTATTCTGACAATTCTATGTACTTGTCAATGTACCACTTAGCTTTTTTAATATCCTCTAAGCCATTCTTGTTATTATGTCTGTAAATATACTTAAAGGCATTGCATAAGCAAAAGTTCTTAACGGCTTCCTTACCCTGTGTTTCCAACATAACATCTATACATTCAAAGCTACCAGTCTCATAATGGCTCGGATGATTAACATTGTCATTTACCGGTTTTTCATTGATACTAGGTGCAAAATCAAAATCTTTGAGCGGAGCAAAGTTATCTTTCTTGCCGCCGCGATTAATACAACTCTTACACGGTTCTGCACTGAATAATGCAAATTGGTTTATGCAATCAACGCAATATCCACTAATTTGAATGTTATTCATTAAACATCACCTGCCTGTCTGTGATTAGCTCTGTAAGTGTCAAATCCCTCTGGATATCTTGCTTTCAGCTTATCAATGTTAATCTGCATGATTTCATCAAAGTTCCAACCGAAGGATTCACAAAGCATGGCAAGATACCAACAAATATCGCCAGCTTCTTTCTTTGCGTGGTCAATATCAAGCTGCTTCTCATGGAAAATCCATTTCTTGAGCATATCGTTAAGTTCTCCAACTTCGCCGGATAAACCTAATGCAGCATTAAGGACACCACCTAATTCAATCTCTGGCGTATCTCCACAATGATTGCCAATCTTTAAATCGTTAATCTTGTTCAGAAGCCTATCTGTAGACTTTTTATCGTTAGTACGCATAGCCAAAGCCTGATACTCTGCTCCCTGCATTTCTAACTCCTAACCTTTTTTATTTTTTAAAATTTTTTGGAATTTACTCGGCTGAATTAGCCGTTTTCTGATGTGTTTATTGAATATCTTGTGAATAATTAAGATGTGTCTATTATACACCTAATTGTGCTTACTGTAAATGTCATTTTCTATTAATTTTCGTATATATTCAGACATTGAAATATCCTGCTTTTTTGACCTTTTTTCAATGTACTTTCTCATTTCATCATTAAGTCTTAATTTGATTGTATTTTCTTTTGGATCACTTGATGTTCTCATTAATTTCAACCTTTCTTGGTCTTCCTAGCGTCTCCTTGGGTTTCTTCAATGCTTCTTCTGTAGACATACCCTTTTTATTAATTCTATACAAAACAGCTGGCAAGCCTATATTGTATTCTTTACACCATTCTTCTCTTGTTTTAGATACGCCGTCTATAACCCAACGCATATGTTCGCGTGGCTTGCACTTTTCCCATTCACTACTGGGGCGCTTGTTATTGCTTTGTGTTTGCCAATCAGCCCACCGGCAATTATTTGGCTCATAATTTCCATTTACATCTATTCGGTCGATAGATAAATCGTTTGAATAGCCGTTTTTTAACGCCCAGTCTATAAATTTTCCCTTGTCGCGCCATTCTTCGCATATTTTAATCCCGCGGCCGCCATAATTTTTATAGCTTTGAGATTTTGGGTTATAACATCTCTGTATCATTCCGTTATGTATTCTTCTTAGTCTATCCAGCTCTTTGGAATGTTCTAATCTGCTTTCTTCGCTAAGACAACCACAGCTTTTAACAACTCCCTTTTCCCAAAAACAAGGCTCAATTAATTTAATATTACCACAGTCGCACTTACAAACAAATTTCCTGTGTTTCTTTTCACCTTTTGCTATGCCAACAACTGTAAGTCTATTATTTTTACGGCCTATGTATGAATTGTCAAATTTTATTGGTCTGACATAATGCTTTGCACAATTTAAATCAGCCGATGCATTCTTTTCTTCTTTGCAAGCTTTTTCTGTTTCTGAAAGAATAATATCTTTTTTATTTTTGAAAAATTTTTCAAATTCTTCTTGACGCTTAAGTTTCTGGCATGGACAAGTTTTTATTAATTCGCTCCATTTGTTACGACCTCTAATCATAGTTCTATGTATTACTCGTCCACATTCTGTACATTTAAGAGTTATATCTCTACCCCTTGTGCTAAAATCATAATTAATATCGGTTATTATATATACGCCATTATGTGTATTAATTTTAGAATTATAATTTTCTAGCATTCTATTAGCGGTATCAATATTAATATTATTATTTAATAGTTCTTGTAATGTGTTTATAATATATCAACTCCTTATATTTATTTATATATATTATAACACAATTCTATTATGTGGTACAGAATAAAAATTAAGAGATTGCTTATTCAACTTAGTTAGGCTCGCAATGCGTGTATATATAACCCCCACGCCCTGCGTTTGTATATCTTGCACAACGAAATCAGCCAGAGCGGAGCCATTGCACAATAAATAATTATCATGTAATCGCTGCCAATCCGATTGTTTACTGGCTTTATCGTACTTTTATCGTTCAAATGTTCTGTTTTATCACTTCGCTAAAGTCTAATTTAGCGAAGTGCTGTTATCGTGAGCCAAACGGCTAGAAACCGCTTGTTTACTGGCTTTATGGGATTTCTTGTACATCTTGCACAATGATTTCTTGTTGTGCAATTTGACGAACATTAGAGCCTTGAGCGTTTCCAGATGGTCCGAGCTGTGGAAGGTCTGCGGCTGTTTTAATGACCTTTGTGGTGCTTTCTCTGCTGACACCCGGAAGATTCCAACCGAAACGGCGATTCATGACCGCGAGCTGTCCGACCGGGTTCTTACCGGACCAGAGCCGAGCCTCTCCGCTAGATTCATAATCTTTTGACAGTTTTTCCCACAAATCGCGACCCGATGTACTTAGTTTTGACGCTCTCTTCTCATTAGCCCAATCATATATAACAGTTTCATTTATACCAGTTAATTTACAATAACCACTTATAGTACATATTTTATTATACTTATAACACATATATATATAATAATCTGCTATATAATTTAAGTACTTATAATTATAACTATTACAATTACTATTATTTATATTACTATATTGATTGTTATAATTATTATTATTATATCCCTGTAATTTACCTTTTAATTTTAGTCTGTTAGTACCCTTAAAAGTATTATTATATACATAAATTAAAGCGGCATAAAAAAGGGATTGCGGAGCCGCTGCCATATCTTCAATGTTTTCATCTGTGCAAAATTGTTTGAAATACATATCAATCTCATTCTCAAAAAGTTCTTGACTTTCTGGTGCTTCCTGTACTTTCTCCATATGTTCCCCTTTCTGCTAGATCTGCTCCAGCTGATTATATTTAATGCAAATAAAAAACACCCAACAACTATTATATAATTATCGGGTGTAAATCTTATATATTTAATTATTAAAATAATATAGCATAAATATATTGCAAAGTCAATTTTCTTTATTGGATTTATAGTTATATTTTTCTAAGATTGGCTTGTACAATTCTTCTTCTGCTTGTTTTCGTGCGGCTGCTGCTTGTTCTATCGTGTTGTATCTGCCTAAATGATACGCCTTGCCTTTAAAAACTATTTGCGCCCTCCATTTTTTACGGCTATTATCCCATGTAACGCCTTTATATCCAGATGTGTTGTTTTTAGCCGTTGCTGCTGTAAGATTATCTAGCCTTGTATTTTCTACACATACTTTTTTAGTTTGCTCCGTAAGTACTTTCTTTCCGTTTTTACGGGAAAATTTCCGAGCTATGCAACCACAACTTCGAACCGCTCCCCTTTTTAGTTCTGCTTCTGTGGTCTCTTTAAGATTTCCGCAAATCTGATTTCCTCGCCAACCTCTAACATATTACCATTGTACATTTTAAACTCTTTCATATTGTCCACCTTTTAGCCTTTCTTATAAACATATATGGCAGGTTGCCACTTCTTCGCCATCTTTAATCTCTGGCAATTCAACTATTCGCGCGCCTCTGTTATCTGTTGCATATGTGCTTGGGTAACTTTTTGAATTAATAACCGCAGCTATATATTCCCTTTTCTGTTCGTCTTTCTTGATTGCTAAAAATAATCTCATATTCTGCACCTTTCAGCCTTTCGGCTGTCCTTTCTTAATTTGTACCCTTATTATATAACGCTATCGTTATATAGTCAAGTAGTATTTTAAAATTCTTTTTAACTATTTAGAATGGGCATTCGTCGGAGCTTGTACAGGTTGGAGCTTTCGCCTTTTCTGCTTCCTGTACTTTCTCCATTACAGCCGCCACGATAAAGCCGTTAAGGCTATCACCTGCCGCCGCTCTGATTCGTTCCTCATCTTCTTTTTTAAACCTTACAAGGCTTTTAAAATATGCTTTATTATCATATTTTTTTATAGCTCTTGCCTGTGCTTTAGATACTGCCATCAAATCAACTCCTTTTATAAAGATAACTTTATTATATAGTAGCGTTATATCAAAGTCAATAAAAATATAAAGATAACTTTATTATATAGTAGCGTTATATATTTATATATAGATAGCTTTATACATACTGCACAATAAAAATATATAGATAGCTTTATATATTTGTTACATTTTGCAACTTGTAATTGTATAAAGATAGCTTTATAATAAGAGCATAAATAAAAGGCGGTCACTCCTACCAAGAACGAACCGCCACCAATCAAAAAGAAAGGTAAGCCGATTATATCACAGTCGGCGAAATGGTACAAGGTTATGAGATTTGAAGAGTTGTTTATCACAATGCATTGCGATTTTTTCGAGGTTCACAAAAACGGAAAGATTGAGCGTATAGAATATGAGGGAAGCGGCAAGATGTTTACAGCTTCCAAGAAGTATTTTAATGATGTAGTTAAAGATTTTTATATTATTAGAGCCAAAAACAGCAATGATTTAGGCTTAATGATTAGATTATAAGGAGGGGTAAATATGAATTGGCAAGTTATAGAAACACAATATTTCAGTGAATTTGAAAGTCCTAAAGAAAAAATTGTGGCACAATTTGATACCTTAGTTTTGGCGGAAGATTTTGTTAATTTAGTTATTCCGAAAGATACACGCGACAGATTCAAGATTGAACATATTAATAAGGAGGCATGAATTATGAAGATTTTACTTGAAAAGATTAAGAAGTTGGAACAACTGGAAAAAGTCGCAGACGAAGCAGAAAGCAGATGGACAGAACAGCCAGAAAGCGAAGAATTAGAAAATGCCTTCGATGAAGCATACAAGGCAGAATTTGACGCATATATCAGCGCTGCGAAGTATATCGAATATATGACAGGCGGTGCGGTTGATTTTATGAAAGCAAAGGAATTGATACAGACTAAACGCGCGGAGCTTTTGCAGCTCTTAGCATAATTAGCAAGGCTGGCACTTCCGGGGTTCGATTCCCCGGCTTGCTTTCGTCCTGTAAGGGACAATATTAAGAATATGGAGGTTTTAAATTATATGGAAATTAGTGGAATTAAGAAGATTTTGGACGCGCACAGCACGCCATATTACACCAAAGACGGGCGCATTTTCGCAGATTGTTTGTTTGCGTTCCATGAAAAATTCGAAATTGTGGAAGATGTGACAGGCTGGAGCAGGTCGCAGCTGTACGCGTGGTTAGGATATTAACAGAAGGGGGTATATTATGGATTTTACAAACGGATTCAAGGCGCTTGTTGTATTTGAACGCACAAAAAGATTCTGCCGTAGCCCTTTCCAGATTTACGATTTTTTAATTGAAAACGGTGTTGCGTGGGAATTGGCATTTGACGCGCAGGCTTGGGCGCAAACGGCGGATATTGGCGAATCGTACAACGAACAAAAATTTGATATTTACATAGAATAATTGCGGGGGCGTACAAGTTGCGCCCTTTTTGGCTTGTTTGGTTCTGGCTGGTTCGATTCCAGCCGCAAGCATTAGCATATTTTTATATGCTTTTCTTTGCGTACCTTGAAAAATTAATATAATAATGCTATGCTTATATATAAGGCTTTTTGTGCCTTTTTAGGTGTACAAGTGTACCCAGTCGGGGCGGCGTGTTTTGGTGGATTCACTGGCGACAGCTCCAACAACTCAATAGGCATATTATACCCATTTTGTACAATGTATTTAAAAGCGTTTTAAGGCTGTTTTACTTTGTAGGCTTATAAGTCTACACCGACACAATAAAACCGCCGTACAGGGCAAATCACAAAGCCACAAAGTCAAAACAAGCACGAACCGCAGCCGGTCAAGTTTATATAACATACTTTAATCTGTTAAAGTTTTTCATCAATTTTTCAAGGTAAATCTGAACAAAATCGGGAGCAAATTTAGGGAAAATCCTATTTCGTTTTTTCGTGTGGGAAATCCATACCCAGCCGGGTATCAAAATTTTTAACTCGAATTTTTATATAGGGGCGTTTCAGATTTTTTCATATAGTCATAGGCATATAGGGGCGTACTGAAAAAATTGACTGCAAATCTGACAGAAATTTTTAAATTTTTTATTTCCAAAATCTCAAGTTTATTTTGCATGGGTGGCGGGTACTTTTAAGGTTAGCATAAAAAATAGCACCGATTATTCGGTGCTTTTCTTTATATCTTCGATTGCATCTTTTATACTCATATGATTATTATTTATTCTTCCATATAATTTACCATATGAAATATTTTCCATTCTTGAAATTTGAGCCAATATAAGTGCTTGCCCTTTCCATTCATATTTTTTATTTCTTCGCTTATTTATTGCTTGTTCTTGAATAGTAACCCATCTGCAATTTTCAGGACAATAACCTTTATCGTTATCTATTCTGTCTAATGAAAGACCATGCTTATATCCGTTTCTCATAGACCAAGCAATAAAATTTTTAACACCATCCTTTCCTCTCCATTCAAAGCAAACATCTATTCCTCTTGCTCCGTAATAAGGATAACTTATATTTTTTTCATCATAACATCTTTCCATCATACTCTTGTGTTTTCTGTATAATGGACTATCAGTATATCTTTCAATTCCAAGCTCTTTTTTGATTGCTTTGTTTTGTCTTATGTTTCTATATAGTTTTTGGTGTGCGCTGTTTTGGTCTTTGCAATTTTTATTTCCCAATACACAATTCTCTGGGCAATAATCCTTTGTACTATCAATTCTGTTAAGCCTTAGACCTTTTGTATATCTATTTTCATTACACCACTTTCTAAAATTATCTCTATCATGCCATTCTTCACATACTTTTATCCCCTTAGCTCCGTAACTTTTAAATGCTATACTTTTAGGGTTATAACATCTTCTCATCATTTCGTAATGTAGTCCACCTATACTGTTTAAGTCAGCCATATAAGCACCACCTTTCTAATGATTATAGATATATTATATCATACTTTATAAAGTATTGCAACATACTTTTGCAAGTAGTATAATCAAAAGCAAAAAGGAGTTTATATTTACATGGCAAAATCAAAAACATCATCAGAAGTAAAAAATCGTTGGAATGAGAAAAACTATGATAGAATTACAGTAATGGCACCCAAGGGCAAAAAGGAAGCCTGGTCTAAGATTGCTAAAGAAAAAGGATTCAAAGGATTAAGTGGATATATTATTGACTGCGTAGAAAAAGCTGGCGAATAATTATTTTGCCAGCTTACAACATTTTTCTGTATAAATCAACGCCTTACTTGAATACCGGCATTGACTAAGCTCATATATCAATAATTCTTTTGTCATAGTCGGATTAGTCTTTTGAATTATCTTTAACAGCTCATCAATACTCATTATCCCACTCTCCTAACTGCTCCAAGCACCATATCAACAATGTCAAATACTTCATCACCATAAGTTGCTACAAAATCGCACAATATTTCTTCCTGCTCTATTGGCAAATACACATCATAGGACATACAGATTGCATGGCACACTTCGTGTATCAGTACTTTGCGTTGCATAAATCCACGCAAGGCATTTGACAGATAAATTGTGTGTGTATTTCTATCTGTTGCACCTAGCACAGAAACATTGTCTGACCGCTTTAATTCACCCGAATTTGAATTTTCATATTGTACTCGCCACATTGTGCCATTAATATTAAAAATCATCTGTATGCTCCTTTCTGAATAAAACAGGCTATGAATATTGCTACTCATAGCCTTTAAAATCATATCTTAGATACAAGAGTGCTTAACTTCGTTCTAAGCAAGTTCTTCTCTTCTGCCGACATATCAGCCACCATACCTGTAATATCACTCGCAAGTTCCTTAGTGTAGCTGTCAAGTGACTTCATCTTGTGTTCCTTATCTTCTGGTGTGTTATTCTTGTGCATTTCCTTAGTTTCTGTGTAGTTTCTCTTTGCTCTGTCGTAATTACTTTCAGACATTGGCTCTGTATAATACATCTTGCCATAATCCCTATCCATATCCCTTATATGCTCTGCTTCTGGGTGCATGTGCATATAAGGCGGTTCTTCATATCCTCTGCGGTATGTTCCCTTGCCTTTAGGGGCGAATCTGCCATTTGCATAGCGGTAGTGGTCATAGTATCTTCTGCCGCTTTCTTCACCATATTCAGCTTTAAGACTTCTTAGGAGTTCTTTGTCATACTCTTCTTCCTCTTCATCAGCCTTTTTCATAGACTTGACGATAACTGCACGATATTCAGCTTCGCATAAATCCTTAATCATATCCACAGCTTCTGACATTTCCTCAACATTTACATTTTCAATGCCCTTATCAAGTTCAGATAGTGTCTTTTCGGTAAGGCACTCAACCATTTTGTGTATTCTTTCAATATGCATAGTTGTTTACCTCACTTTCTTAACCTATTCTGTTGATTGTGATATTTGCATTAGCAACACTGATAGCCTGTGTAGATGTATTCTTAACAGAGACTGCCTGACAGCAACCACAAGGAAGCCATACATCTGTAGCCATAGAAACATTGTTAAATGCTTCTGCCGCCGCCGGTGTTGAAATTGCAAGTGCTGATAAATCTGGTTCACCCTCTATCGCAATCGCAAGGGATATAGGACCTGCTGTAGCACCTGTCGGTACTGCAATATTTCCATTAAATTCTACTCTGTACTTTGCTTTGCAAGTGTTAGTAGCACCTTTAAGGTTGATTAATCCGCTTCCTGTTCTGTGCGAAATATATCCTTTGTTGCATACAGATGTTGGTGCATCTGTAAATAATACATTTCCGTTTACCGCAACTGTCTGTGTTGCAACATTTGAAAATTCAGCCATAATAAAAACCTCCTTATTTCATTTCTTCTATTGTTTTAGGTTTCTCTTCTTTTGAAGTTTTTACTCCCATTGAAACCATAGACTCTTTAAGCAATTCTGTATAATCTTTCTTTGCCATCTTATCTACTGTATCAGAAATTTCTGATACAGTTTTTAATTCATAGATATTAAGCTTATTAAAATCTATGCTTTTAATTGCTTCTATAAACTTATTTTTTAATTCTTCCATTTTAGAAACCTCCAGATAATTAAAATAAGGGCAAACATTATAGCCTGCCCTTTGATTATAAGTAATACTGCATAGCAGACATAATCGAGTTAAACTCAATTAAGATACTCAATTATTCAGTTTTAGCAGCCACATCCTGCATTGCAACCACATCCATAAGCATAAGCATTAGGATTAGGAACAACATAGGCTGGAATAGCTGTAGGATTTACAGAGTTGACAATCTGCTGTGTCTGTGCTGTCATTGCAGTAGTCAGAAGTGCATTCTGTCTATCCTGTGAAGCAGAAAGCTCAAGTTTCTGTACCTTATCTCTCAAATCTGCATTTTCCTTTGTACATAAGTAATCAAGAATAGCTCTTGTTCCTGCCTGCTGGCTGTCGATAATATCTCTTGTGTTGTTGCACATTGTGTTCTGTAAAGCACAAGTGTTAGTTGCCATGTTGTAGTTTACACCCTGAATGGCTTCTCTCGTCTCGCAGCAGCAGTTAGCAAGCTGTGCCTGTAAAGCGTTTGTATTCTGCATATTAGCGACTGTATCAGCGTTAATAGCCTGCTGGATGCCATAACCAGTCTGCATGATATTTGTGTTAATACCATTAAAACCAGTAAGCATGCTATTGTTCATAGCGTAGAATCCATCACAAAGTCCGTTGGAAATGCCATCTAACTTGCTAATAACTGCGGAGTTGTCAAATCCTCTCTGAATATCAGCCTGTGTAGCCGCTGTCGCAACATAACCACCACCATTGTTGCCGCCAAAACCGCCAAATCCACCATTGCCCCATCCAAAGAGTAATGCGAATACAACGATTATCCAAAGCCATCCGCCGTCAGCCCATCCGCCGTTATTGCCGTTGCCGTCAATATTAGCAACTAATGGTATGCTGGCACAATTTGAGTTTGAAAACATATTATTACCTCCTAAAAATATATTCATAAAGATGTCACCTAGGTAGTTTGCAAAGACATCTAATATGCTACTAATTACCAAATCTGCTTTTTATCTGATTAAATACATCATCTGCATTTAATCCCTTTTCCTTGCATAAATTTCTAGCCATCTGCTCTATGCCTTGCGTATTACCCTGCTGTGCCATCTGCATAGTGTTTTTTATCATAGGATTGCTCATAATCTGATTATTTCCCATCATCTGCTGTATAAACTGTTGCGGACCAGCTTTCATCATCTGAAAAATGTTAATTGGGTTCATTCTTCATCACCGCCTTTGCTTTGAGTTCTTGAAGTTTTTCTCTGTGTTCCTAAAGATTTATCAAATCTATTTTCTAACTGTCCTATTTTCTCTGATAACTCTTCAAACTTATTTAAGAATAGCTGTGTGCTTTCGTCTGATAGGGTAAATTTAGCGTTTTCTGCGTTAGACATAGAATTTACTGTCTGATTATCTTTTGGGTCTGTATAAGGCTTATACACAATCGTTCTAATTGTTCCGTCAGCATTCCAACCCTTGACATAAATCTTCGACATATCCTGCTTCGGGAAAAATGCCATTGAGCCATCCATAGGCACTTCATTTGCATTAATATCTTCAACCGCCTGTACTATTCTTCCATTAATGCCTGCTATCTGTTGTGGCATAGGCTGTTGATTTGCTAAGGACATTTGTGTCCCTGCCACTGGCTGTTGTAAGCTCTGTTGATAATTTTGCAAAAAGTTCATTCTATCCGCATATGGATTCTGCATAGGCATATAATTATTATTCATCATAGGTGTTGTCTGATAAGGATTGTTTATCATCTTCTACCTCCTCCAAGACTTCTTCAATTGCGTGGATAACAAGAGATAATGTCACTAAGTCAAGTTTCTGCAATTCTTCTTTGCTTAAGATTTTTTCTCTAACTTCATCAGAAAACATTCGCACTACCTCTCTTTCTAACTTAATTTTGACATAAAAAAAGACGCTCATAGCGACACATAATAGACATGTGTACGACATATAAGCGACAATATTAAAATTATGCAATTATTAAAATGTGATAAATGCGGCATTAGCACTTCCTATATGCCATGCCCATGACATTAAGTTTCTGCTAAAAATTCTTTAACTGTATTTCAATATTTCCATTGACTATAACAATTTTATCTATTATAGTCTTTAATATCATATTTTTTTGTTTCTTGTCGACCTTATCCCAAATGTCGGCAAGTTTTTTTATGTTCTCATAAACAAACTCCTTTTTCTGTGTATTGATTGCGTTTTTGCTTTCAGCAGCAATGTTTGATTTCATTTCTTTAATCTGCGATTCAAGCTCCTTAATCATTTCCAAGACAGTATCATTCCCATCTGCATACAAGTTATACAATCTTTTTAACCTTGTCTGCTCTTTATCTAATTGTGATTGCATAATTTCAAGTTTTGTCGCCTTTTCTTTCGGCTTGTAAGATGATAAATCAAGGGATATTTTAAGAATTTCTTCTTCCACTTGCTTCTCTATCTCGTCAGCCCATTCAAGCGAATTATTACAGCTCACATTATAATTAGGCAGATATGAAAGTGATTTATTTCTTGAACAGCAATAAATCTTATGTTTTTCGTTGCCCCATTTTTGATAGCGCATTTTGCAACCACAAACGCCGCAATAGCATAACCCAGTCAGCAGATTAGGTTCAGTTATGCAGTAAATTTTTGCTGAATGTCTTGACTTTCTTAGTTCCAATCCAAGCTCAAACCTATCTTTATCAAAAATAGGCTCATGTTTTCCTTGATATATTTTACCTTTGTATGGTATCATTCCGATATTTACAGAGCCAGTCAAAACACTTCTAGTAACAAGTTCAGACTTAAAGCCACAAATTTCTTTAATTTTCGCATCTGAATAGCCAGATATAAACAATTCAAGACCTTTTCTTGCCTGCTCTGCTCGTTCTGGAATAGGTATTAATATGCCTTTTTCCTTGTCATATGAATAGCAGTAGGGCAAATTGCCGCCGCCCATCCAATAGCCTTGCTTCACTCTTTCTAACATACCGCCACGCATACGCAACATCATGGTATTTTTGTCAAGCTGTGCGAATACAGCCATCATCTGTGTGTAAGCCTGTTCCATCGGGCTGTTGTAACTGACAGAATCGTGAACGCACTTAAAAATGACATTATACTTTTGAAATACTTTCTCGATAAGATATATCCCATCAATCATATTCCTTGATAATCTGTCAAGTTTAAAAGCTATAACACAGCTTACTCTCTTACGGCTACAGTCGTTCACAAGCCTTTGAAGTTCTGGCCTATCCATATTCGTACCGGTGTAACCATCATCAATGTACCAATCCGTTATCACAAGCTCATTTTTCCTGCAATAATTTTCAATATCTCTTTTTTGACTATCAAGTCCGTTGCCCTCGACAGCCTGTTTTTCGGTAGATACTCTCATATAAGCAACACATTCCATATTTTTCTCCTTTATAAAAAATGTGCCGCATTTATCACATTATGCGACACATTGTAACACATATTTACTTGTTGTCAATTATCTCTGCAATTATCTTTAGTAAGCTGTCTGAAAGGGTTATGTTTTCTGTTTTTACGCTCTCGCCGTTTTGAGTAACCTTAATCATCATATTCCTCCAACTTACTTATTTTCTTTTTAATTTTGTTTATCTTGCGATTGACTGTTCTATCACATACGGACAGCCGCATAGCAATTTCTGTAATGCTTCTGCCCTGTGATAGTAAATTGAATATTCTCAATTCTTCTTCTGTAAAATTGGCATTTTTCAATATTTTTTCAAGTTCCGGCTTAGTAAGTTCTGATAACTTCATAAGCCATACCCCTTAATATTTAATTTTTATTTTTGTCTCTTCTTCTAACTGTTCAATAAGTTCTTTCGGATCTATAAGCCCTGCATTGAAATCTTCGTTGAATTTATCAATCTCATCAATAAGCCGTTCTAGTCGCTTATTTCCAAATCCGAATTTATCGTGCAGCACCCACAACAGAATTGTTAAGGCATTACCAAACATTTCTTTATTTTCTTTATTCTTCTGTCTGTTTAATTGAACTCTCATCATTTGTTCCTGAAATCTTCGTTGTTCCGACTTGCTCATTTAACATAGCCTCTCTTTTCTTTTTCTCCCGATATCTTTTACAGTATATGGCATTTTTACCGGTTTCAATCCTTTTAGCTTCTATTCTTTTTTGTGCAGCTTTGCCTTTTTCTGATTGCTTATACCTTTTTTGTGCAGCCTTGCCTTTTTTAGTCTGAAAATATTTCTTCTGGCTAATTTTATGTTCTTCTGACTGATTATATCGTCTACGTCTAGCTTTGCCTTTTTCGCTCTGTTCATACATTCTGTCATATATAACCTTTGCTCTTTGCTTAGGTTCTAATTGCTCTAATTTATTTTTAAAGGCAATTTCTTTATCTAGTTTATTTTGCTGAACTATATCTGACTGCTCAAGCGTATTGTATAAACAATCATCTAAAGTACAGTTAAAGCAATCGGGATAAATACAATTTTTAGGTTTCATAATTTACCTCATGGCGTTTATTCTTTCTTGAATATCTTGAGGTGCTTCAATATATTCTTCTGCGTTTGTATTTTGACCAATAAGGGCATTTTCTTTAATTTGTAATGTATTTATATCTCTTTGGAATTTTTGCTCGATTTGAGCCTTATACGAATTTGCATTCGTCTTTTCGATAAGTGATTTGATATTGTCTGGCATACGATTTATTTCATTCGCACGCTTAACAACTGTTTCGTAAGTTCTTAGAAAATTTGATTGTATTACTGTTTCAATCGTCTGGTAATCTGATGCCGCCCAGTTTTTAAGGTTGTCTGGCATACCAACCGCTTGCTTGACAAGTGGCGGTAGCTTGTTAAATTCTTCAATCGCCCCATATGTGCCATTCCGCAACGCCTTGCTAACCAATCCCCAAGCTGTCATTCCGTCAAGTTCCTGTGGTTGTGATATAGCCTGTATTTTACCTATCAACTGTCCTATGCTTGGGGCAAATCCGCTTATATCAGAGTTGATGTATGCTTTAAGTGCGACTGACACTTGTTCATAACTGTAATTTTCCAACATCATATTCCACACATCTACTGTCTCTGATAGGTTGTTAGGCTTGTAGTTAGGGTAGCAATCACACATAATGCGAATGATTTTAACTGTTTCTTCTCTTGTCATTGCTGCCTCCCTTCAATTGATTAGAAATAGTATCTAATTTGTCACATATAATAGCACTATTAATTGCGATTGTTTTTAAGAGTGATTCAATCTTTCCATTGTACGGATAATCACTTCTAAAATTTATTTTGTTGAGTGTATCATCTAATCTACTCATTCTTACCACCCCACCTTACACGTTATCCCAATCAATAGCACCCTTATTGAAATTCTGATTGCCTTGCTTTTCAGAAACGACATTCTGATTAAGGTAACTCTCAAACTTCGTGCCAAACAAGGTATCTGGTCTTAAATATCTTTCCCTTTCAGTTCCAAGCCATTCATTAACCTTTTTATCTATGACTGTGTAAAAATCCTGTTCAGTATATCCATCTTTGATTCTTGCCCTGATATGCTTCTTAGTATTAGGTGTATTGTATCTATATCTGGTATTACATCTGTTATTTAAGTAACTAATAATATTTATATATATATTATTATCTATATTATCTTTCCTTTTATTTACTATATTATTATTAACAGAAACAGAATCAGATACAGTATCAGAAACAGTATCAGAAACAGATGTCTCCATAGGGTATGTATACCCTATGTATAGGGTATCATTTTTAATGGAATCAACCATATCATTAACATATTTTCTAAATTCGTCAGATTTAATATGTTTAGCAACTCCTAAAACTCCTGCCAAGACTTTCTCTAATTTGCTCCAGTTATACTTATACCAATGTAATATCAGCACTTCTTTAGTTTCTGAATCAAACTTAATAACCTTGTGTACCTTATCAAACCTTTCTAATAGCCTGATAATAGTATCTTTGTTATAACCCGTCTGCCTTGTCATTTGTGAATAACTAACCTCATAACACCCACATATATTTGTCTGTGGATTTGTTAGCAAATATATGTAGAAATACTTGTCCTCTGGCGTAAAATCATCTTCAACCTTGTTATCAGTCCAAAATGATAACTGAACATTTCTATATATTGCCATATCATTGCTCCTATTCTTCAAGTTCTGTCACATTGTTACTTCACTAAATCATTAATATTAACTCTGAATCCGTCAAATTCCTTGCCTTTACTTCTAACATAGGCAGACGTATCAAAGAACATCAAGTTGCCCTCGCTGTCTGTTGCCATACTCACACCATTCCTTGTAAGACTGCCTTTGAGTAGGCCAAGTAGAATCTGTATTTCCTGCTTTGTTTCGTCTTTCATTATTCACTTTCCTTTCGTAAATAATCCATATATCCCATAGACTGATTAAGAACATACACCGATACAGCATTTGTAAGCCTTTCAATAAGTTCTCCACTATCTTTATTCAAGTTGTAAGCATTTCTTACAACTTCACCAATCTGTGCATATTGTGCTTTGCCTTGGCTATTTATCCAAGCTGTCAAGTCCATAACAGATTTACTCTCAATCTTCTTACCTAAAAAGTCTGTTAATTCAAATTGTCCGTCCTGTGTCATAAATCTACCAAAAGGAAACCTCGGTTTTATGTGTGCACAACCTATTCCTTTCTTTGATTTCTAGTTAATTGAATTTTTTATACGCTTTTTAGCTGCTTCAAATACCTTATCGTGAATGTAGGTCTTAATATCGTTATAGCAATCACCACATATTTCATTTATCACTGTCTTTTTATCAACATTTGAATAGCCTCTTTTTGCGTAATCATCAGTGTAAATATCAAAGCCATTTATTTCATAACAATCACTACAAAATTTGCCACAAACATCGCATCTGTATGCTTTACTCATTCTGAATCACCTGCTTTCTTTTCTCTCAAAATTCTCACAAGACACATCAAGCAAGCAACCACACTGTTCAACTTCTCCCATTCCTATATAAGTTCTGTATCTGTAAGAGTTTTTACAGGTATAGCAGAAATCCTTGCCACCATTCGGCTTGCAACTTGTCTTTTTATCTTCCAACTCTTTCTCGAGACTCTCGTTTATCCTTTTGAGTTCCTTGACCTTTTCCTGTAATTCCTCAAAATCTTCAATGAGTTTATTGTATTTCTTCTTGCTTAAAATCTTCGTTCTGAACCACCTACTTTCATGCAATCGCTTACAAGCATATCTGTTTTTATAAGTTCATAAATAATATCAAGGTATGTTCTGTGGTCTCTATATCTGCAATTTGCGTCTTTATGTATTCTTGGGTCATTATCGTTCCACTCATTAACATCAAAAATCACATTGCTCACAAAAAGCATTTTCACGCCTCTTGCAGCACAAAGGTAATAACAACCATTCTTACCATATTCGCCCTTGCACTTCTTAAATCCAAATTTTTCAAATTCCTTTGCTTCAACTTTCGGAATCAGCATTTTCTTCACCCACTTTCAATAAACCCATAAACTTCTCATACTGTTTCTGCGATACTTTGTTATGCTCTTTTTCGGGCTTTAAGCGGATTATAAGGTGCTTTTCAGCGATAGAGGATAATTCCCTCGCTAACACCTTTTTGCCTTGCTGTATGCCTTGCATATAACCTTTAGGTGCTTTTCTCTCACCTATTGAACCACTAGCTCGATTTTCTCCTTGACCGCCTAAACTGACATTTCTAAGCTGATAACCTTTATCAGCATATAGCTTGATGTAATACTTCTCTTTCTCGTCAAGCTGACTTTCGGGGAAATTCAGAAATTCAACTCGCCAGCCACAAGGGTTTTTCTCTTTGTCATACAGCTTGTGGCGTTTCAAACTAAGGTCTATATGCTGTTCATAGCCTACAAGGTGGCTTGCCAATCTGCTAAGTGTATGTACTGCCTGTCCGACATAAGCATACTTAAATCCGTTTTCATCTTCTCGGAGTAGGAAGTATATTCCACTTTTGTCATTCAGTTTTGGATTCAACTTCAACAGTCGCTTTTTGTTTTCCTGTTCTATCGCCTTGGCTCTTGCTATGTTCTGATAACTCAAGAATTGCCACCTGCCTTTACTTCAAAAGGATTCACAAAATTATCAATAGGTTTAGCTGCCATACTAAAAGCCGTTGGTTGTTCATTAATGATAGTTTCAAGTATTTCAGATAAAGCCTTATCGATATAATTTCTTTTGTGAATATCCTCAATTAGTTTATCTGCGTCAATCAATCTCATGCTTCATCGCTCCTATCTAAATCTAATTTTTGACCACAGTTCGGGCAGTAATCATAATCATCATAATCAACCTCATATCTCTTATCACAGCAAGGGCAAATCCAAGTATCATATATAAGCGTTCCGTCTGGAGCATATCCATCACCCTCATATGTCGGTTTCTTAGCTATCTGTTTCTCCCTAGCTTCAATCACACTCTTAAATGTAAAGCCTTTCTTAACGCATTCATCTTCAAACTGCATATAGTTTTCAAGGACTTCTGTTGTCATTTTGCGGTCAGATAGCTTCTTGATTGTTTCAAGTGCCTGTATTGCTACATCAACAGCATCACGCAATACCTGAGAATGTATTTCACCGCCTACTTTTAAATCAAACTGCATTGCTTCTATTGCTTCATTCTCTTTCATACTCACGCCTCTTTAATTAAATGGTAATCCCTCGTCTGCTACGCCATCTGGAATTGACATAAAACTGTCTGGACTAGCATTACCGCCCATAATTCCGTTACTGTTATTATTCTGCTGATTAGCACGACTTTCGCAAAATTCGTGTTTTTCAACAACGCAATCATTAGTGTAGACTTTCTGCCCGTCCTTGTTGGTGTAATTGCCTGTCTGCCATCTGCCCTCAACGATAATCTTAGTTCCCTGGTGTAAATACTTCTCTGCAAACTCTCCATTCTTGCCAAATGCAATGCAGTTAATAAAGTCTGCTGCCTGTTCGCCCTCTTTCTTAAAAGCTCTGTCAACAGCTAATGTGTATCTTGCTACTGCCATACTTCCGTTTACTGTCTGTGAATATCTAATCTCTGGCTGTTTAGTCAGTCTTCCACATAAAATTACACGATTCATTACTTTTCCTCCTTAATTTCCTTTTGCAGGCAAAAACAAATTTATAATAAATACCACAAATAAAATTATCTTAAATGCTATGTTAATGCCTAATATACAAGCTATCCATGATATAACAAAGCTTTCTATCAAAGAGATACCTAATTTAATAAGTACAAATGATAAAATTAATAAAATATAATTCATTACTTTTTCTCACTTTCTAATGACTCTGGATTATTAAAAATGTTGCCGATAACTACTACTCTTTGAATATCTTCAACCGCCCAATAATACAAATCTTTTCTCCATAAGTCGTTTTTTAACCATTCAATTCGCCATTCTGATTTATCCCATATAACTTTTGCTGTTCCAACCTTGCATCTGATAATATCATTCTCCCAAATCAGCTTATCATTTTCATCTTTCAAGCCTGTACATTGGCATATTGTAGATTTGTCAACTCTTGGGGCGTTATCTGTTGTTAAGCAAGTTCCTGTAGAATAGTTAATTTCAGTAATTATCCTGTATAACTTATCCCTACCGTCATATACTAAAGCTCCTTTCACCCATTCTCCGTTATCAGTCCTCTTTGCCTTGAATAAATATCTATCTTCCATCTATTCCACCTGCCTTCACAATTTCGATTGCTGCATTAACTGTTATCTTCGTACCCTCACAAGGTAATCCGTCAAAGTATGTCCCTTTTTCTGCTTCCAGCTGCTCTACAACCTCATCTACATCATACGCAGTTGATTGACTATCAATCTTTTCTGCCAAGGTGCTAAGCATATCATTACTGCCTGTTTTTGTAAGAAGAATATCTATAAACCATTGTTGTGATAACTCTTCCTTTAGCTCATCTGCATTAATCAATCTCATTCTTCTTTCTCTCCTATTCTGCTTCTGATTGAAGCTATTCCATACAACTAGCTTCTCCCTCGTATTCTTCGCCGAATGTGTTATTAAAAGCTATAAGAAACTCCGCTAACTCTTCATCTGGCATATTCCTTATCCTGTCGGCATTGGTGTTTCTGCTATCACATCTGCAACAAGGCTCATTCTCTCTTGGGTTACTGTTGTGCTGGCAGTTGCAAGAAATCTTTTCTTCGCTATCGTCAAATGCTTTTAAAAACATTTCAGCAATTTCTTTCTCGTATCTACCACACATACCTTTGCAATCAATATCCGCAATAACCCTTGAAAAGAAATCTTTGAATTTGTCAACAATATAATCTCCTGTGAAATCTTTAGGTATGTCAATTACTACTTTCATTTTCTTTACCTCGCAATTCTTTTAATTTTATTTCGGCTTCGGGTTTTGTGAGAAAAACGACTTTTCCGATTTCCGTATGTTCCTGTCCGACATACATCCTACGCTTCATTGTTCTTCCATCATCATAAAAGCAATCATATATGTCGTAAGAAATTTCTCTACGAAGATTAAATGAACCATCCTTTGATTCTTGAACAAGGGATATCCGTTTCCATTTTCCCTCGTATACTTTGAACTTATTATTTTCATCCCTATCAATCAGATAAACGGTATCTCCCACCTTGCAAGGTAATCTGATAAGCCTGTTCTGTTCATCTAAGTCCTCGTATTCTGCCAACTTTTCTAAAATCATTCTTGTTTTATCTGCTCTGCTAGTATTTAATCCGAAAAGCTTGTTGGATATATCATAAATTTTCGTTCCGTTAGGACAACTCATCACTTTTGTTAATCTCTCCATTACTGCTCCTTTCTGTCTTTAATTACCTCGTCAATGTATTTCTGACAAGCAAGCACGCATTCTTCCTGCGTTTTAAATTTTATGTCATTCCAAAGGCTGTTGTGCCTTATATCTCTTTCATCATTAGACGATATGTAATAATACCAAATATCATCATTGGAAGAAAAGTTTATATGGCACTCAAATTTTTTGTACTTGCCTTTGTAGAATTTGCTACTATCAAATCTTTCTGAAACATCTTTAAGTCGCATATCAATTCTCCTTTCTAAAACGGACACTTACTAAAGTTTTTAATCTTTCAAAACCGACATATCATACCCGCTTTCAATAAACTTCAATGTTTTGGCATGATTGCACCTATTTCCGAGATATGTATAAATCTGCTCCATATCTTTCTCGGTAAAATCGGTTTCCAAAAACTGATTTACACCGCTAAGTATAAATCTGTGAAATTCATTATTGCTCCGTTTAGTGTTATATGGCTCTGCCTTGTGTGCAGGTCTTGATAGCCATTCCAACATTTTGCACTTTACATCTGTTTCATTTTCACAATCTTTTAATCCAAAATATGTATTGCTTTTAATATGTGCTATAAACTCTGCGTTATGATTTATAACGCTATTAGGAAAACAATTCATTAACTTTGTAACTATATCCCAACTAATCAAAACGGACATTCATCTCCTTTCCTTAAAACCCATTCCTTGTTGCGCTCTGCAACATCTACGTTTGCCCCACAAGCGACTTTTTTCATTTTCTCGATAAAACTATCGCTATCAGCATTTTCGCTTGATAGATGACACATTATTACGTTCTGCAATCTATCTGAATGATTCGCTTTAACAAAATCGCAAGCCGTGTCAATGGATAAGTGACCTCTGAAAACGTGATTAGCTTTGCCTGCGTTATCCCTGTCGATTAAGTCCTTGTCATAATTCACACCTAAGAGAATGTGGTTTATGTCTTTAAATCTCCATTTGATTAGTTCACAATCGGTAATGTAAAGCATTTTCCCCATTTCCTTGTGAGTAATCAGAAAGCCGTATATCGGGCAAGGTTCGCCATTTGCGTCTGTATGTGTCCAATTTCCGTCTATTGTTGTTAGGTCAAATGCCTTAACTTTAAAACCGCTAAATGGTATCGTGTGATAACGATGTATGCCCTCGTGTTGTGCGTATTGTATATATGGTGCATAAATCGGTATTCCCATTGACTTAAAATCGTTCAATGACTTGCTGTGGTCTAGAGGTGGGTGTGACTTATAATCACACCCTTTATCCCCCTTATGTTCCAATCTAAGCCTTTTTTAATCTCCTTAAGCGGTATTCCACAATCAAGGATAAGTGTTTCTCCACTGTTGGAAATTAGGGTGTAGCAATTACCTGTGCTTCCTGTTGCTATACATTTAAGTTTCATCATTTCACACCTACTGTCATAATCGCTGGATTTACAACTCCGTCTCCGTCATATCCATACTCTTTGTTATGCCACTTTCTTAAATACTCTCCGTATTCCCAACATTGTGAAAGAATACTAACTGCGTATCCGTACATAACCCCTGTTATGCCCTCTGTGTCTGCTTCGTGACTTAATCTGTCGGCATTATCAACGAGGCACTTCTTAATATCATTGCTCTTGTCAATTTCTGCTTCTAACAGTTCAGCCCACCTTTCAGCATAAGCGAAGCAAGCTCTGCTGTATCCGTCACTATTCTCGTCGTACCAATCCTTGTATTCTTTCTCTTTACCTTTAATAATTTTCATACTCACACCTCGATTTCATCATCCTGTGGGAACTGAAAGCACTCTGTTGTAGCTTTCCGAAATTGTTCCTCGCTCAAAATACGCTGTACTTCTTCAAAACGCTTTGAACCGGCTGTGCAATGATAAAACACATTGTTTTCATATACTTTTCTAAGCATTTCCATAGCCTTAATTGCCTTTGCTTTGGTGGAATATTCAGCTAACATAATGTCGCTAGTCAAGTCTTCTACTCCTGATAAATTACGGTTCAAAAAATAAATAGCATTTCTGAACTCCTGAATAACTACCATTTCATAAGGAACATCTATTGTTCCGTCCTGTGAAATTACTCTCATGGTTTCCAAAACCTCCCACATATTTTGCACTCATAGCCCCATCTATGATGCTTACAAATCTTAAACCAGTCGTGTCGATGCATTACTTAATCCTCCTCACTCTGCATGAATGGTGGTAATGTGCTATCTTCTGCCTGTTCTTCGGTTACTTCTGTTGCCATGGTGTCAACTACATCTGCCTTATCTTCTATAAACTCAACTGTATTAGCATTTTCGGCAATTTCAGCCTGTGTAACTTGATATACCTCGTCCATTTCAACCTGTGCCTGTCGTGCCATTGGGTCATAGTTCTTAGGATATTTCCTTGTTGCATTGTTACACATTTTTCTCTGTATCATGCTCTCTGGAGTATCAAGCCAAGCACCGCTTATAAAAGGTCTTGCAAGCTCACATTCGAGCATTTCATCTACTGTCTTGCACGCTCTTAAGGCATTGAGAATTTCTTCCTTTTTCTCTTTAATTTTTGCCTTTTCTTCCGGTGTTGCATCATATCTAGTTCTTGCAACTTCTTTGTTATACTGTTTTTTAGTTCCTGTAATAATTCCGAACGTAGCGTTCAACATATTCTGTTTTACGTGAGATAAGAGGTTTACCTTAACACTGTCTCTATCAGCAGAAAGATATGTTACTGTTCCGTCTAACAGCTTAACAGGATATACAACTCTTACCGCCTTATCAGATAATCCGTTTTCTTCCCACTCCGGCTCTGTAACTGTAAGTCCTTTATGCTTAGGCGGTATGTACTTGTCACCCTCTTTGATTACCCAATATGGATATACCTGTTTAACATCTTTTCCATAGTTGGCGAGCAAAGAATCATAACCGCTTCCCTCGATGCCCATTTCGACTTGTTGCTGCCATATATCTTTTCCGTTTTCATCTTTCCCGACATTAACATTTCTTAACTGAAAATAGCACTCTCTTGGATATGCACTAGCATTTAACTTAAGGCTTGCACAACGCTTGACAATGCCTCTCAAATTACTTGTATCAAGATTTCCCATATTAATCTTAGGGTCATTCTTAACAAGATTAAATATGCTTGTCATAGCTTCCATAGCACACTCTTTTGCGTAATCGTCCATATCCATTCCAACAGCCTTATAATCGTTGATAATAAGTCCTGTCATTGTATTACTCCACTCACTTAATGAGGTGGTAAATGCTTTCTTTTCTGCAACTGCTGTATTCTCTGCCATAATTATTCCTCACTTTCTACTTCTTTAAATTCGCCATCAACTAATTTATAAAATACATCTTCTTTGATACGCTCTCCATCTACACATTCTGTTTTTACACACTTAGGAATCCATATATAATTATCACTATCATCTGTTTTATCAGTTCTAATCCATTCAGCTAACGTTATCCAACTACCGATTTTTGCTTTTGCTATTGAATTATAGCCTGCTGCCATAACAACTGAATGTTTACCCTTGGATGTTATCTTTGCGAAATATCCACTTGAACCTATCTTTGCGGAATATCCACTTGAACCTATCTGTGCGTAATCTCCACTTGAACCTATCTTTGCGGAATCTCCACTTGAACCTATCTTTGCGAAATCTCCACTTGAACCTATCTGTGCGTAATCTCCACTTGAACCTATCTGTGCGGAATCTCCACTTGAACCTATCTTTGCGGAATCTCCACTTGAACCTATCTGTGCGTAATCTCCACTTGAACCTATCTTTGCGGAATCTCCACTTGAACCTATCTGTGCGTAATCTCCACTTGAACCTATCTTTGCGAAATATCCACTTGAACCTATCTTTGCGAAATATCCACTTGAACCTATCTTTGCGAAATATCCACTTGAACCTATCTGTGCGGAATCTCCACTTGAACCTATCTTTGCGGAATCTCCACTTGAACCTATCTGTGCGTAATCTCCACTTGAACCTATCTGTGCGGAATCTCCACTTGAACCTATCTTTGCGGAATATCCACTTGAACCTATCTTTGCGAAATATCCACTTGAACCTATCTGTGCGTAATCTCCACTTGAACCTATCTGTGCG
>OJKC01000374.1_pt1 | contig 40243 bp, 47 predicted proteins | sample 1596401 | NCBI WGS metagenome assembly OJKC01 (sample SAMEA4350162, study PRJEB24818) | metagenome | biome: human; feature: gut; material: faeces | place: Denmark | collected 2013-09 | reverse complement strand
GGAAGTCTTAAGAAATTCTCCGAATGCAAAGAGGTTTGCGATCCCAAGTTCCAATATGACAGCTCCAACTGCACCGGCGGCAAAGTCTTAACCGGCAATTCCTGCGGCGGAAAATATGAAAAATGTACTTCTCCTTGCGGCAGTGAATATGCGTATGATGAAAGCAATTGTCCGGCAGATAAAAATTTCCATTGTACAACCCCTTGCGGGAATAAATACAGCGACTGTAAGCCGGCATTGTTTACCGGAAAAACAATTGATAAAAACGGTATGACTTATGCTCTGAATGAAGACGATTGTCCCGGAATGGTAAAAAGGTTTGTTGTTTACGGCAATACATTCAGAACAATAAGCAACGGTCTGCAGACTTATACGGCTTGTACGACGGCAGACCTGATTTGCGCTGATTTGGCTAAATCTTTATTTAACCGGGGAAATACGGATAATAATATAAACATTAATTTAGCCGGAGATATTTATTGTGGCAATGAAATGCTTCGCAACGAAGACAACTGGTATGGAAAAGTAACAACCGTTATCAATGGCAACGGTCATACGATTACTTTTGATAAGCCGACCGGAACGGATATCTTTGTCAGCGACGCCGGCCCGTTGACGTTTAAAAATGTAAAACTGGTTAGCCGGCAAACTGCGGCAAAAAATGCAGATAATAATGTCTGTGGCAAAACTAACGGCGTATCAAACAGAGAGCTTGTCGATAGAAGCACTTATTATGATGATAAAGTATATTTTGAAAATGTTACGGTTGAAACTCAGGCTTCCGTTGGCTATCCGATAACGACCGGAACCTGCTGGTTTAAACGCACGGACGGGGGAACCGGAGGAGATTATGATCAGGAGCTGGGATATCCTGAAAGTACCGGCGGCATATTGAATGTTAACGGTTTTGAACGGAGTAATAATGGCTATGGCATGGTGATAAACGGCGGTACTGTGAATTACAAAGCAGGGGGAACAAGCCGTGTCACTTTTACTTTCAAAAAAGGAACTTTAAATGTTTGTGCCGATAAAGTTCTCATTATATCTTCAAGCACTTGTGAAAGCGGTACGATTAACAGTTCAACTCAGGATGTAAGTATTAGTGAGAGTTGTAAAAGCAGAGTTACGGTAAACTATCAGCCGGAACTTTGCTCAAGTAACAGCTTTGCCGGAAGCTTTTGGCAATAAAATAAAAAAACCTCTGCCGCGGCAGAGGTTTTTTTATTTTATTCGGCTGCGGTTTCAACCGGTGCATCTGTATTTTCCCAACAACCCCAGTGAATTTTTTCCGGTTTGTAACGGCCTTCCGGCTGTTTGGGCGTTTCTGCCGGATACCCCATTGTCACAATTGCAAAGGGGCGGATGTTTTCCGGCAGGTTCAGATGTTCTTTTAAGGAATCAACCACTTTCTGCATCGGTGCGGCGCCGCAGTAACAGGTTCCGATTCCTTTGGACCAGGCTGCCAACAGCAGGCTTTGGGTGGCAATGGCGCAGTCAACGTCAATAAAACTCCAGCTCTCGTCTTCTTTACTGCGGCTGAATGATTTTTCGGTGTCGCCGCAGACAATAATCACACAGTCGGCATCTTTGGCAAAGGATGTCCAGCGCTGGATGTGGCGCAGGTTGGTTAAAAATTCCCGGTCGTCAATCACCAGAAATTCCCATGGCTGCTTGTTATGAGCGGTCGGCGAATACTGCGCGGCTTTAATGATTTCACGAATAGTTTCTTTGGAAATTTTTTTGCTCGTGTCGTATTTGCGAACCGAGCGGCGGGTCAAAAGCCCTTCCATAAAGTCCATAGTCTTGTCCTTATTTTGTTAATGCACCACCCTTTGCAGGGATTCGATTCTGGGCAGAACTGAATTTTCGATAATAAAGGCAATGGTCTTTTCCACCATCGTGTCAGTATAGGCCAGATGTTTAGAAATCTCGGTTATATTTTCGGCTTTGTCAAGCTTTTTAGCTAACGTATTGTAAACGCCTGACATTTCTGTGAGAGAATCAATCAGCTGAGCCAGATAAGAAGGCAGTTTGAGGTCTTCTTTTCCGCCCCAGAAACCTTCGACAAAACCCGGTTCAACCTCGGCAAAGCGCACGGCGCAGAGCTTGGCGATGCCTTCTTTGGATGAAAGCAGATTCCCTGCCGGCGACAGATGAACCTTATTGGCTTTAACCTGTTGAAACATTTCGTCCCACAGTCCCATGAAAAATTTGAAAAACAAATCGGCTTCGTCTTTGGTTTCCAGCCGGGGAGATTTGCCGGGCTCCCAGAAAGAGGAGATGACGTCGGTTGGCCGCAGTTCCAGATTCGGCGAGCAGATAGAACCGGCAAACCGCAGCTTGATAATTTCCAGCGGGGTCGGACAGCTGTAATGCTCTAGGAATTTTTTGAATTTATCATCACCAAGATATTTATTTTGACTTTCCATTTTAATCTTCTTCATGTATATATGTTAGCAATCTGGTTTCAATGTAATGGAGTTTTAAAAATTGTCTAGGGTAAAATTGCTGAATATGCTGATGCTGGCCTGCCTGATCGGCAGCTGTTCCCAGTTAGACCCGTTTATTGACCGACGCCGCAACGCCGGCGAAAAAGACATGACCAAACTCTATGTCGGCCGTTCCACTCCGGAAAATCCGGCGGTCTGCTATAATATTCTGACCACCAGCTATGCCGAGGTCAAAAAACTGGCGGACGAGGAGTGCGTGAAGCACAAAACCGGCACTCATGCCGTTCCGGTGCGTCAGACCCAGTTTACCTGCCGCCTGTTTCTACCGACCCATATTTACTTTAAATGCGAAAAATAACTTTTGACTGTGATGGAATAACATAAAATGACTTTGTCTCTTGAAAAAACAATCAATGCCAAACTGGCCGCCGTCTTTAACGAATTAAACCTCAATCCGCAGTTTGCGGCGGTAAAAGTTTCCGATCGTCCCGATTTGAGCGATTTTCAATGCAATGGCGCATTGGCTCTGGCCAAAGCCGAAAAGAAAAATCCCCGTGAGATTGCTTCGGCAATTGCCGCCAAACTGGAACAGGATGCCGATTTTGCCAAAGTGTCGGTGGACGGACCGGGATTCTTAAACTTAAAGATTAATGACAGCCTGATTGCCCGCGTGCTTGACGGCATGGCTGCCGACGGGCGCTTTGGCTGCGAGAAAGTGGCTGAACCGCATAAAATCGTGCTTGATTCAGGCGGCCCGAATGTTGCCAAGGCACTCCATGTCGGACATTTGCGTTCAGCGGTTGTCGGCGAGGCTATCCGCCGGATTGAGCAATTTGTCGGCAATGAGGTAATTGCCGATGTCCATTTCGGCGACTGGGGAACCCCGATGGGAATGATTTTGGCAGAGATTATCGAACAGGACGGCAATCTGTCCAAGACGGAAACTTATGATATCGGAGCCATTTCCGCTTTTTATAAAAAGGCCAATATCCGCTGCAAAGAAGATGAAAACGCCAAAGAAACGGCCCGCCGCATAACCGCCGAACTGCAGAACGGCAACCCTGAATACCGTAAGGCCTGGCAGCACCTGCGCAAGGTTTCGGTTGAGGCGGTTAAGCAAAATTATGACGAATTGCAGACGCATTTTGATTTGTGGCTGGGCGAAAGTGATGCGCACGAAACCTGTGCCGAAATTGTTGAAATCGCGGCGCAGAAAGGAGTGTCCGAGGTTGATGACGGCGCAACCATTATCCGCCTGGAAGAAAGCAATAAACCCAAACCGCCGGTTATTCTGGTCAAAAGCGACGGTGGCTACGCTTATCAGGTAACCGATATTGCCACCATAAAAATGCGCGTGGATGATTTGAAAGCCGACGAGATTATCTATGTGGTCGATAAACGCCAGTCACTGCACTTTGAGCAGGTTTTTGAAGTGGCTGAAAAACTGGGCATTGCCCCCGGCGTCAAATTGCAGCACATCGGTTTCGGCACGGTTAACGGCCCTGACGGCAAACCGTTCAAAACCCGTGACGGCGGCGTGATGAATCTGGAAGATATGATTAAAATTTCCAAGGATAAAGTCCGCGAGTCAATGCCGGAACCTTCCGCCGAATATGATGCCGCTTATATTGAAAAGCTGGTCGGGCAGATTGCCGTCGGCGCAATGAAGTTTCAGGATCTGAAAAACAACATTGCCTCCGGTTATGTTTTTGAAATTGATGATTTTGCCAAATTTGAAGGTAAAACCGGGCCTTACATTCAATATGCCATTGCCCGCATCAATTCGATTCTGCGTAAAGCCGGCGAAATCAAACCCGGCAAAATCGTGATAACCAATCCGGAAGAACGCGATTTGGCGCTGAAACTGATGCAGCTGAATAACATTGTCCTGCGCACCCACGAGGCGAAGGAACCGAGTATTATTTCCGACTATGCCTATACGCTGGCGCAGGCGTTCAGCTCATTCTACAACACGTCGCCGATTATGTCGGCTGCCACGCCGGAACAGGCTGCCTCACGTCTGCAGATTGCCAAAATCGTCCGCGATGTTTTGACGCTCCTGCTTAACCTGCTGGGAATAGAAGCCCCGGAAGTTATGCTCAAAAAAGCAGAGTGATAAAAGCTTTATAGATAAGAAAAAGGGCACCGTTTTGATGCCCTTTTTCATTTTAATAATTATAAGAAATCAGTTGAGAAAGTTTCCCTCCGCGTCACATTCTTTGTATGTGTCAAAGAACTCGCCGCGTGCGATACCGTAGATGTCGCTGAGGTCAGAAACGTTAACGAAACCGCCTTTGGCAATAAACTGCTCTTCATCCCAGGAACAGATAAATTTTGTATCCTCATCAAGTTCAAGGAATTTTTGAACACCGCCGGTCGGCTTGAACCAACCGTCGCCGATTTCCGGAGCAGCTTCGTATTTTTTCGGGAATTTGGCAGCGGGAACAATATACTTTTCGCCGCCGGGGTTGGTCACAATCCAGTCGCCGGCATTGGCCGTATTGGATGTTTCCTTCGTGCCGTCAGCCAAAATCGTTTCGATAACTTCGCCGCCGACTGCTTCAATTGCCTGAATTCTTGCAAATTTTGCATAGTTCTTAACAACTGCGCCGTTAGCGATTAAAGACTCAACTGCTGTTCTCATTTCATTTTTGCTTAAAGTTTTCATAAGATAATTTTTTTTAGTTTATTAATTAATTTTTTTTTGCAATCAAAAAGACCGAAATTACCACTAACGAATAAACATAAAAAAGAAACTATTGAGAAAACTCAATTTTTTCAGCTTATGAAAACGTACATGATAATAAACAAATCCTTATAATTATGTTTATAATATATCATATTTTTCATGGTTGGTCAATACATTATAGGCGTAAAATGGACAAAAAATATTTTTTTGTCTCGAAGCGCTTGATATTCACAATTTCAAAAATAACTTGAAAAAAATCCATTAAGTGATACATTAGGCGCGAATTAAATAACTAAGAAAGTGCAGAATTCTCTGTGCTGACACTTTTAACAAAGGAAGGATAATAATATGACAATTCGCGTCGGTATTAACGGATTTGGCCGTATCGGCCGCTTGGTTTTCCGTGCTGCTCAGGAAAGAAACGATATTGAAATCGTCGGCATCAATGACCTGATTGATGTTGAATACATGGCTTATATGCTGCGTTATGATACCATGCACGGCCAGTTCAAAGGTTCCGTTGAAGTTAAAGACGGCAAGCTGGTCGTTAACGGCAAATCTATCCGCGTTACTGCAGAAAAAGATCCGGCTAACCTGAAATGGAATGAAGTCGGCGCTGATTATGTTGTTGAATCGACCGGTCTGTTCCTGACCAAGGAAAAAGCTCAGGGCCATATTGCCGCCGGAGCCAAATATGTTGTTATGTCTGCACCGTCTAAAGATGATACGCCGATGTTTGTCTGCGGTGTCAACACCGATTCTTATGTTAAGGGAACCCAGTTTGTTTCCAACGCTTCCTGCACCACGAACTGCCTGGCCCCGATTGCCAAGGTTCTGAATGACGTTTTCGGTATCGAAGACGGTTTGATGACCACCGTACACTCCACTACGGCTACCCAGAAAACCGTTGACGGCCCGTCTGTTAAAGACTGGAGAGGCGGCCGTGCTGCTTCCGGCAACATCATTCCGTCTTCAACCGGTGCAGCCAAGGCTGTCGGCAAAGTTATTCCGTCTTTGAACGGCAAACTGACCGGTATGTCTTTCCGCGTTCCGACTTTGGACGTTTCTGTCGTTGACCTGACCGTCAACCTCAAAAAAGCCGCTTCTTATGAAGAAATTTGCGCTGCGATGAAAAAGGCTTCCGAAGGTGAACTGAAAGGAATTCTGGGTTACACTGAAGATGATGTTGTTTCTTCCGACTTCCTGGGCGATTCCCGTACATCTATCTTTGATGCCAAAGCCGGTATTCAGCTGACTCCGACTTTTGTTAAAGTTGTAAGCTGGTACGACAATGAATGGGGTTATTCCAACAAGGTTCTTGACCTCGTTGCCCATATGGCTAAAGTAAACGGCTAATTTTTTGTTTCCCCGTGGTTATCCGCGGCAGGTCTCTGCCGTCCTGACCGCGGGGATTCTCATTTTATCAGACAAAGGAATTATCAATGACTGCATATAAAACCATTAAAGATTTAGGCGATTTGAACGGCAAAGTCGTTATGCTGCGCGCAGACCTGAACGTGCCGATGGATGAAAACTTTCACGTAACCAACACCGCGCGCATTGACCGTACGGTTCCGACCATCAAAACCCTGATGGAAAAGGGAGCCAAGGTCGTCGTTATTTCTCACTTCGGCCGTCCGGAAGGCAAAGGCGATATGAAAAATTCCCTCAGCCACGTTGCCCCCGAATTGGAAAAAGCTCTCGGCCATAAAGTCGTTTTCGTTGATGACTGCATCGGCTCCAAAGTTGAAGCCGCGGTTAAAGCGATGAAAGGCGATGAAGTTCTGCTGCTTGAAAATCTGCGTTTCTATAACGAGGAGAAAAAAGGCGATGAAAAATTTGCCGAAGACTTGGTTAAACCGGCAGACGTTTATGTTTCCGATGCTTTTTCGACGGCGCACCGCGCCCATGCTTCCATGGTCGCTGCCGTTAAGCTGCGTCCTTCCGCAATGGGCTTGCTGATGGAAGAAGAAGTCAATGCTCTGACGACCGGTCTGAACGATCCGAAACGCCCGTTGATGGCGATTGTCGGCGGTTCCAAGGTTTCCACCAAGCTTGACCTGCTGAATAATCTGGTTAAAAAGGTCGATATGCTGGTTATTTCCGGCGGTATGGCGCACACCTTTATGAAAGCCAGCGGCATTGATACCGTCAACGAAGCCAATTCTCTGGTTCAGATGGATATGATTGAGACCGCCAAAGAAATTATGAAAACCGCCAAGGCGAACAACTGCGAAATCATTCTGCCGAAAGACGTTGTCGTTTCTAAGGAATTCAAAGCCAATGCCGAGCACAAAACCGTTGATTTGGAACATATTCCGGCTGAAGGCTGGAGCCTTATGGATGTCGGCGACAAAACCATTGAAGCCATCAACAAGAAAATGGAAGAATGCAAAACGCTGGTATGGAATGGCCCGCTCGGTGTTTTTGAACTGGTTCCGTTTGACAATGCCACCAATAAAGTTGCTCAGCGTGCAGCGGTTCTGACCGGCGAAGGCCGCCTGACCACTGTTGCCGGCGGCGGGGATACCGTTTCCGCTTTGGAAAATGCCGGTGTTGCCAATAAATTTTCTTATATTTCAACCGCCGGCGGCGCTTTCCTGGAATGGATGGAAGGCAAGGAGCTTCCGGGCGTCGTTGTTCTGAAAAAATAGCCGGCTGTTCCGGTCATGGTAAAACCCCGCTTTCGGCGGGGTTTTATTTGTCTAAATGAGAGCTTGATAAAATAAATCCGTCAGAAAACCAAAGGATTTGTTAATAAAACTTTAACAAAATTTTTGTCAAAAAAAGATTGCCTTTTCATCAGGATATGTTACTATAAAGTAAGTAAAATTCTGTTCAAGGAACCTGAAGATGGCTGATAGAAGTATTTTATTTAGCAATTTTAACAGTCCGGAAGCTGAAAATCCCGGCGATTTTGAAAGCTCTTATAATGTCAATGCAATTTCCAAGGCATTGGAACGCCAGCAGCGGGATATTCAGCGCAAAATAGATCAGGCGCGTGAAAAATTTGAAGAGGCGAAAAACGAACAGGCCGGCCGTTTCGAACAAAACAAAGAATTAACCGAACTGCTTTCCATTGATCCGACGCAGTATTTTTCTGCCATTTCGGCTGATCTCAAGAAAAATGACAAGGATGAGTTCGACCGTCTTGACGATTTGCTTAAAAATAATCTTGAAGAATTTGTCAAACAAGCTACGGCCAGATTAAACAAAGAAAAAGCTGAAATTAAAAAAGCACTGATTGAAAATCAAAAAGACAATCAGCTGACGATGAAAGCCTTGGGCAACAGCCGTGATGCGGTGCAGAAACAGCAGGACTATCTGGGCGAAAAGCCGGAACTCTACAGCAAGCTGTATTCGATTCAACAGGCTTCCAAGGCGCATGAAATAGACCGGAGCAAACCGGAGAAGAAAGGCCAGTATGAAATTTCCAGCGTCATAATCCAATCGGACAAAGGCGAACTCGGTCTGGCAGTCCAGATGCAGCTGATGGAAGGTTCGCCGCTGTTTTTTGCGATTCGCGACGGCAAAATCACTTTCCCAGACAAGCCGATCAGCGAAGAGCAGATGAGGGCGCTGCTTGACTTTCTCTATGTCCATGGAATCAAGAACTTCGAACTGCCGCCGACCCTGGAACCGGGAATAAAGGAAAAATTTGAGAAAGCTCAGGCAGCCCGTGAAGAAGAAGCAGATAAAAAAGCTAAAGAAAACGATGAAAAAGTTCCCTATGAACAGCAAAAAGAAGAACCGGCAGACAACAATGTCGTCTCTTCCGAACCGGAACTGCCTGAAATTCAGAATGATCCCGGCAATGAGCAGTGGCTTGACAATGCCGATGAACTGAAACCCGAAAAGGCCAAGGATAAAGAAAAGAAGAAAGAAGGCTATGCCAAAGCACTGGATGAAATGGAAACCTGGTTGCAGAAATCCCTTGGCAAGGAAAAGAACTTAAGCTATTTCCGCCGCGAGCGTAATGACAGACTTCGTGATTTTGTCAGTCTGAAAGGTTGGACCGTTTACAGTGTTTATCCCAGCCGAAATCCCGATAACTATAAACTGGACGGCAAACGGAAAGACGGCGTGCCGAATGAAACCTACTCATTCCGCATTATGATTAAGCCGAACGGCAAAGGCGGCATTGATGTCGGCTATGCTATGCCGAAAGGCGGTAAAGTAACCGACCAGGTGGCAGATAAAGTGGTTGCGCTGCAAAAGAGCCAGGGCAATAAATATATCCGTTTCCCCAAAGGTCTGAGTGATGATGATACCGGCGTTTTCCGTATGGCTTGTGCCCGCGCCGGCGTTATTCCCCGGGGCATCGGCATTAACGAACATCATGCCAAAAAGATGATTGATGCAGCCAGCGGAACTCTGAGCGAAAAAGATTTGGAAATCTTTAAATATCGTTTGGCCCTGCAGATGGAGGCCAATATGGGGGCTGATACCAACGGCCGCCAGGCCAATAAGGTAGCCGAGCTTAAAGGCGAATACTTCTTCTCACCCTTCAAAGACCGCTTTGATGACACACTCAAACCGGCTCTGCAGGATGCGATTAACGGCAAAGAGGCGGATAAGGTTATCGGCGCTTCCCGCGCAATTCAGGAAATTTACGGTCTCTATGAAAAGGCCAGCGAAGCTCAGGTGGGCGACTTGGTTAATTTAATGCAGCCCGAAGATCAAAAAGCTTTTCTTGACAGTATGACCAAAGCCGGCATAACAATGGATCCGGAAATGGACGTCCGCGCCATGCCGAAAGAATATATGTCCAAAATGTTTGCTGTCTTGAGCGAGAAACATGCCAAAAATGCGGCCAAAGAAATGGAAAGCGAATTTGCCCGCCGCCGTGAAACCGACCCGGATGCTAAAAGCTACGACGTTACTAAGGAAATGGTTGCCGACGAAACGGCTAATCTGCGCCAGATGGGCGATAATCTGGAAAAAGACCACCATGTTCCGGGCTTGCGTGTTCCTTATCTGGGGTCGCCGCGTCATGACTATCCCAATGACAACAGTTATCAGAAAAAGAACGCGAAAAACAATTTCAAAGCTCCCAGAAAGGAAGCCCATACTTATTAAATTAAAATCCCCTCAAAAGAGGGGATTTTTTTATGCTTCAATAACCGACGGCAAACCAGCTGACATAACCTGTGCGCATTCCTGTTGTATCTGTATCAAAATATCTTATTTTGAACGATGATGTTCCGATACTGCTTGTTGCCACTCCATAGTTTACGTCATTTGAAGCATTATTTGGTCTGTTATACGGTGTAACCACAACGGTCATCGGTGTTGTGCTGAATGATTTGGGATAATAAACCGTCTGTCCGTCCTGAGAGGTTGTCGTAACGTTTACTTTTCCGCCCTGAAAGATTAAGCCGGTACCTTTGTCTTTGTACCACCAGTTACTGCTGTTTTTGGAATATTCGGAAAGATTGGACTGGGTTATGCAGTTGTATTTATTTTCAAACGGGCATTTAACGGCCGTTCCCAAACAGCCCGACGTTGAAGACAGGTTATACCCGAGGCTTGAGCACGATGGCTGAACGGCACATTGGGCTTTGGCATAGAGGGGGGCGAGAGAGGCCCAAAGAGCGGCGGCAAAAAAGATGATAGGTTTCATAGATATTCTCCATAATAACGGTTAGATAACAAAATCAGAGTTTGATCCAGCATTTCATCCAGGCGCAGTCTGAAATATTGGTATAGCCGGATTTGCAAACCCAGCTCTGGCATTTTGAGGCACAGTCATCATAATGCTCGGAGCAATAGCTGTTTTGCGGCAGCGCAACGTCTTCTCTCTTGTGGCAGTTATCGGGATAGGGTGTTTTGCAGACGGAAGCGCAGGGAGCCGGATAATATTCTTTGCATCCCCATGAGCCGTTGTTGTCCTCGGGGCAGACGCAAGCAGCATATCTGGTGCCGTTGTCGTCGGAGCAGGCCTCACCTTTAATCTTGGGTGCGTCACAGGAGGCAAAAGGATACTGCGCAGTGTCACAGTAACAGCGATGTTTGCCGCCGCAGACGTCAACACTGAGGGTACGCGGTGAAGAACAGCTTGCCGGAGTGTAAATGTAAGCGGCATCGCAGCATTTATCATAAATCTTGTCGTTATAAGGACAGGCGCGGTTAAACAGGCCGGAAGCACAGGATGAGACGGCAAATCCCAGCCGTTGGCAATAATCGTAGGAAGGGTCGTCAAAATTCTGTTTTCCGAAATCGTTGAAAGTAAGGCCTTGGTCCCCGACGATAAAATGAACGGCAGCGAGTTTGTAGGAGGGCAGACGGAGATTTCCGTCTGCCGTTGATACGGCTTCAAGACTTTGGCTTTGATTCGTATCTATGAGGCTGGTGTCTGATAAGAGGAACTTTCCGGAAAAGTCGTATTCGACGGAACCGGCGTTAACGGGAGCCGCGGTTAAACATACGGCGCAGCCCAAACCAAGAACAGCTTTCATCATACACCTCTCTATAACTGAAACCATACCTCTTACAGTATGTCATAATTATATTATTGTGTCAATATTTAATGGGGCGGGATTTTATTTTTGGCTAAGAAGGGCAAATATTTTTATTTTGGCCGGGGAGTGTTTTTTGTCTTGTTATTAGGCTGATAAATGCTTATATAGATAGAGAATTATCAGTAAGGAGAATGAATATGACTTTTGAATTACCGGAACTGCCGTATGCCAAAAATGCATTGGAACCCTATATTTCAGAAAAGACAATGGAGTTTCATTACGGGAAACACCATAAAGCTTATGTCGATAATCTGAATAAGCTGGTTAAAGATACGGAATTTGAGAATATGTCTTTGGAAGAAGTGATTAAAACTTCGGCCGGGCGGGCTGAATTCAGCGCTATTTTTAACAATGCGGCTCAGGCTTGGAATCATACGTTTTTTTGGAACTGTATGATGAAAGACGGCGGTCAGGCACCTCAAGGCGAATTGAGGGCTAAGATTGACCGCGATTTCGGCAGTTATGAAAAATTCAAGGAAGAGTTTAAAAATGCCGCAACTTCTCAATTCGGTTCGGGGTGGGCCTGGCTGGCAGAGGGTAAAGACGGCAAACTGACGGTTATGAAAACGTCGAATGCAGATACACCGTTGGCACACGGGTTGAAACCGATTATAACCTGTGATGTTTGGGAGCATGCTTATTATCTGGATTATCAGAATCGCCGTCCGGATTTTGTAAGCACTTTTTTGGAACATTTGGTTAAATATTAAATCTTTCGGGAAATAACGGATAATAAAGCCTGACGGAAACGGAGGGCTTTATTTTTGTCTGCACAGATTGGATTATTTAATTGCTTTTTAATAAATATGTGCTTAAATAACTGCAGATTTAAACGGTTTATATTGACTAATTTTGTCTAAAATGATAGAATTAAGTAAAAGTAATAATCTCAGGAGAGCCGATATGAGTTATGAAAATGCACCTGTTGAATTGACCCACGGTCATTACTATACCTGCGGCGGTTTGCCGGCCGGAAGCCGTGAAGCCGAGGGCGATTTGAATCAAACGCTGAAAGCTGTTGCGGCTTTGTTTAAAGCTCCGGAAGAAAAGCCCGTTAATTTTTCGATGATTGCCCGGGGCAGGGATTATTAGTCAGATGTCCGGCTATACGACTGAAAATAAGTTTGTGATTGCAGAGGGTGATGAAGGAGATTTGTATATTTTCCTTCAGGCTAAAAAGGAGCATCCGGATGAGCCGCGGGTAATCTATGACGGCTATGACCATGCTATTTTTATGCGCCGTCCCGAAGAACGGATTATTCTGGATTATATCCATCCTGAAGTGCGTGATCAACTGCGTAAGGCTCGTCGGGTTGTGATGGTTGAAACGATTTTGGAAAATATCAAAGAGAGCTATTACGCCGATATGCAAGTGGTAGATAAAATTCCGGTTGACTGGAGCAAGATAGGTCTGAAAACCTGGGAGGAAATTGTCCTCAAAGATAAGCAGGTCTAAAAAAGGACTTGCTTTTTTTTCAAATATAGCCTATTACATTTTTTGTCTTAACGGTCCCATCGTCTAGAGGCCTAGGACGCGGCCCTCTCAAGGCTGCAACACGGGTTCGAATCCCGTTGGGATCACCAATTAGTACTCGGGTTAGATTTTTTGGTCTAACCCGTTGTTTTTTATCTGAAATATGGAGTTCTACCGAATTTTGGTTATCATTTTCGGCCGTTTGGTTAGAAATTCTGCACAATCCTTTAATATCCAACGGGTTCGTAAGTTTTACCAAGTTTGTTTTAATTTTCTTCAAATGAGTTGTTTCAAACTCGCTGAACGGGAAGTTCAGCTCGTAGGTTAATTTTCCTTCGGTCAGCCATAACTCCTTGAAAACAAACTTTAATAAGAATCTTTTCAGCTCCAATTCAGACGATTTTGCGAACAAATATCCGGCGTCTGTTGCGATGTCAAAAAGTTCTATAATAGCACCATTGAAGCTTTCATCCGCTTTTTCGTGGGCAATGATTTTATTTTTCAGCTGATGCATCTTTAACTGGATTTCATTACGCTTCGTATCAAAAGTTTCTCTATCCAGCTCGCCGTCAAGCCGCAAATCAAACAGATGATCCAGTTTATCCTTAAACTTTTCTTGTTCAGTTTTGAGCTTCGTGATAGCATCACGGCAATACTTTCGTTCCGTTGATTTGGCCTTTTTAAGCTCTTCTTTTACTCTATACATTAAATAATAAGACAAAAGGAATAAGCAGAAAATAAACCCATGATAACCAATGTCGCCTTACTTCTTTGACATATTGACGCGTGAGTTTTATTGATTGTATTTTCTTCTTTCGCGTCATAGTGTCATTGATAATTTTGGCGACATATACTTTTATCATCTCTCTTCTGCTGTTTGTTATTGGTGATACATCGGGACGCAAGTCTTATTGTATCTGGTTTAACATTGTCTTTATTTGTCATGTATCTTCTGTATTTATTTCTTTTTTCTTTTATTTATCTTTATTGTTATCTTATCTTTTGTCTTTATTATATTTTTTATTGTTATTTATTATTTTTAATTCATTTATTTTAAGTATAATAATAACAAAGGCCGCGCTTCCTGCTTCCTTGTATCCCGAACTGCCGAAACAGCTATACAAGATTATGATGGATCTTGGTAACCGGTTGGTGATGATACATTTTTATAGAATTGCGATTTTCAAAAATTCTACGTACAAAAATTCTAAAATAGTAAAAATCATCCATTAAGTGACACTCATGACAGTTAATCATACCAAGCAATTTTAACCTGATGTTGTATATTGACGATAGGTTTACAACTTCTCGGTATTTTGGAAAAGAAGTTAAAATATCTACTAAAAACGCATACATCTATTTTTAGCCTCACACGTAAAGTCTCCTTTTAATTTTGGCTAATCTTTTTTGTCTTAACCGGTGCAGGCCGGATAGTGTGGGTATCTCGGCCGGTGAGTGTAGGAGAGGCGGCTTGGGTATGGCAACTCGGATCCGATAACCTCTGCTAAAATTTGCAAAGGTTTGATAAAAAATTTAGTAGAAAGCCATAAAGATATACTTCTATATTGTATGACAGATACATTTAACAAAATAAAAGAAGAATTGTCGCTTTATTATCCCGATGTTACGGATGATGATGTCGAAAAACTTATCACATTTTTCAAATTAAGTGCCAAAGCTGTTCATGCAGCCAAAAAAGCAGAGGCTCCATTTAATGACATTGATGACACTAAATCAGATAACCTTTAACATAGCTATGTCAGAAGTTATAAAAATAAATTGTCGTTGATGACAAAAACTTTTACCTCCAACCTATTGTCCTTAAGGACACGAGGTTAATTATATGAAATATCAGTAATTTGTTAGTAAAAAACTGCAAAAAGCTGAAAATAATCGCGTACAATCCCAAAACAACACGACATAATAACATCATCGGACTAATTTTAAGGAGTAATGAGTTATGTCAAAAAAGAATAAATATCAAAATATTGCTGATGAAGAGTGTAAACAGGCTGTTAGATACAAAAGACAGACATATATGCGTATAAGCTATTTTTAGGGTATAGTAATAAAATTTTGAGAGAAGAAGAAAACCGTCATACAAATATTTTTTTATTATCAGTAAGAATAATACCTCATACCTATATATAAACAGTACTCTTATTAATTATATCTCTTATAGCAGATTCTATAAAAAATTCAAAAAATTTAAATAGTCATATAGATCCAAATTCAGAAGAAAAAATTCATTTTGTACCACAAAGAAGTTTTGAAAAGTATTGTAATGATAGTGATGAGGAATTTGTTTCAGAAATTAATAATGTGGTATTTTCACGCATGAAACAAGAAGACAGATTAGGTTTTGAAAGTTTTAAAGAATTAGAAAAACATAGAAAACATCCCATTGAAGAACAGAAAGAGGAATTATTTTCAAAAATAAAAGATATTAATAAAGAAGTTAAAGAGTTAGAACTGAAAAGAGATTGCAATTATAAGGATGAAAAACAAAAATCCTTAAGTAATTTATTGAAGGAAATTGAGGAACATCAAAAAATAAAGCCTAGCGCAATTCCAACACCACCAGAGGTTTCTAATCCTGCTTTTACTAAGCTACAAGAGCAATATAATGAAATTGAGGAAAAAATTACTAAATTAAAAGAAGAAAAAAATGAAGCAAAAAGAATCCTTTCTGAGTTGGAAAATTTAAAAGCATCAATAAAATCTTTTGAATCTTCAATACAAGAACATTGGAATTCTTTTCAAGAAAAATCGTCTCATTATGATTTGAACATTTCTTCAATTTTCTCATATAAATTTGATTTTAGTTGTTTAGAAAACAAAATTAACGAAAAACAGAATCGGATTAAGGAAATCGAAGAACAAATAAAAATTGATGATGAACTTCAAAATTGCGGACAATTAGTAATAGATCAAAATAATATAAAAAAACAAATAGATGAATTTAATAAAGAAAATTTGGGAAAATTAACTCAATATCAGGCATATCAAAAAAATAAAAAAGAATGGGATGAAAAAAATAACAATTTATTAGAAAGACAGAAGGCTTTGCAGCTAGAACTAACATATCTAGGTGATTTAGTTAATTCTCCATTAATTGATGATATAAAAAAGAAACGTGACGAACGCTTACAAATTACAAAAAAAATATTTAATTGCTTAATACAAGAGGTTTCCATATACGATAGTTTTAAAAATGAAATTGAAAATTTCATAAAAAAATATGAAGAAAATATGGGAAAATACAATGTTAGTATAGAAAGTGGCATTTTTATTCAAAGTGACTTTGCTAAAAGATTTATTGATTACATTTCTAATAGCGTTAATGGACCATTTAAAGGTGATGAAGGTTATAGAAAGATAAAAGAATACGTTGAAAATGCTTCGGTTGATAATTGGGAAAGTATTCTACAGTTTATTAATAAAATTCAACAGGAATTTGATTCTTTTGAAAACAAAAACGGACATAAAATTTATCACAATATGTTTAAAAAAGATATGTTTGATGTTTTTAGCGAAAAACTGTATGGTTTGAGTTTTTTAGATGCCAGGTATTCTTTGAGATTATATAATAAACCTTTATATGAACTTTCTCCTGGAGAAAGAGGAAGTTTACTTTTAGTGTTTTACTTACTGTTAGATGCCAGAGATATTCCTTTGATATTAGATCAACCTGAAGATAATTTGGATAATGAGAGTGTTGCAAAAATTCTTGTTCCATTTATAAAGGAGGCTAAAAAAAGAAGACAGATTATTATAATAACACACAATTCTAATTTAGCTGTAGTATGCCGTTTTGGTTTCTCTTTTGGAATCTGATAATGAATTGTATAATTGCGGTATTGTAGATGTTTCCTACAAATATCCTAAGATGTATGTTATTCGTCCGCAGTTTTTTATCTCAATGATTACGGTTTTACGAAATGCTGCCCTTAACTCTATTCAATACAGAAAGCAACTGGCAGAATATAAGAACCAAAATATTGATATTTCTAACTTTGAAGCGGAAATGAATGACTTTAAGGATAAATTCGGGCGCAATTACCAATTAGCCAGCGACAAGTTCCGTAAAGCAATAGAAGAGATTGATAAGACTATTGACCACTTACAGAAAACAAAAGACGCCCTGTTATCTTCCGAAAACAATTTACGCTTGGCTAACAATAAAGCTCAAGATTTAACTGTTAAACGTTTAACGAAAAATAATCCGACAATGGCACAAAAATTTGCAGAGTTGGAAAATAAAGAATAGCAGCTTTCCTTTAGAAAATGTGATAATTTGCCATTTTTTCCTTAGAAAAATGTGATTCCGCAGGGAAATTGCATTCTTGACTTTTATTTTAACAGATAATATAATATCTACGAATGGCAGATAATCATATTTAGGGATAACATATTGTCTTTTATATTGAAATCACAGCAAGAGGTTATGCAAGAGATTGCAATTAGAGCTAAAGATAAGCGTTTGGAGCAAAATCTGACGCAGGAAGGTTTGGCTTTGCGTTCGGGTGTTAGCTTGGGTAGTATCAAGCGTTTTGAACGAAACGGCGAGATTTCGCTTAAATCGCTGATTGATATTGCTTTGGCTTTAGGCAGTTTGGAAGATTTTGACGCCTTATTTGCAGACAATGCGCCGCGGGGCAGTTTGTTTGAAAACAAAGACGAGAAAAAGCGCAAACGGGGGAGCGTTAAATGAGACTGAATGTTTTTTTGAACGCTTACGGCAAGCGGCATTTTGTTGGTGTTTTAGAGGAGCAAGCTCCTCGTATCTTTTTCGAATACTCTCCGGAGTTTATTGCAACCGGAATAAATTTGTCGCCGTTTATGCTTCCACTCAAATCGCAAATATTTGAAGATACCAAACAAACCTTTGACGGGCTTTTCGGTGTGTTCAACGATAGTTTGCCCGATGGTTGGGGCTGTTTGCTTTTAGACCGACAATTACAAAAGAAAGGCTTGAGCCTGCAACAAATCACGCCTTTGCAGCGTTTGTCAATGATCGGGCTTAATGCTATGGGGGCGTTGGAATATGAACCGATTACTGAAAATGACAGCGAATTTGTCGGCAATATCGAACTGGATTCACTTTGCTTGGAAGCTAATCATATTCTGGCAGGCAAGAGTTCGGAAGTGCTTGATAAGCTTTTAACACTTAACGGCTCATCCGGTGGAGCACGCCCGAAGATTGTGGCGTTAGTTTCAGATGATAAGCAAAACCTGATTCACGGGAACTTGGCTGAGCCGGGTTATAGCCCGTGGCTGATTAAGTTTGCGTCATCACTTGATAATAAAAACATCGGCGCGCAGGAATATGTTTATTCACGGATTGCCAAAGACGCGGGTATTGAAATGCCGGAAACGCATTTATTCCCCTCGAAAAATTGTGTCGGTCATTTCGGGGTCAAACGTTTCGACCGGATCGGCACGGACAAAGTGCATATTCATACAGCTTGCGGTTTATTGCACGCCAGCCACCGAACATCAAGCATTAACTATGACGCTTTATTAAAATTAACCTCAATACTCACCAAAGATGTCCGGGAAGTTGAGAAAATGGTACGGCTGATGATTTTTAATGTCAAAGCAGGTAACAAAGATGATCACTCGAAAAACTTCTCTTTTATGCTGGATAGAAACAATACCTGGAAAATGACGCCGGCATACGATTTAACCCCGTCGCAGGGCATCAATGGAGAACAAACTTCTATGGTAAACGGCAAAGGAGCGAATATTACCGACGGCGATTTGATTAAAACCGCTTCACCTTTCGGATTTTCGGAAAAGAAGGTTGCCATTATCATTGAACAAACAGACGATGCGCTGGCAAATTATGGCAAATACATGAAAGAACTCGGCGTAAAGTAGAAAACCGAAACAGATGTTAAACTTTATCACAAATCAAAACAAAGTTTAACATTTTGCCATGCAGGCTTTGGACAGCAATTTCAAAACTCTATATTTTCTAACGGTTACAGAGAAAATGTTAAAGAATATGTATTCTTTGATATTTTTCTTCTTTCATCATCAACCAGAGTTGATGCGTGAGGTCTTTACGGGCTAAGATTTCTTCACGATGGGCTAGGAATAGGTCGTAATTGAGGTGTAATTTTTCTTCTACATCAAACGCACTCTGTTCACCAATGCAAGCGGCAACCTGAAAAATGGCTGCTTTTTCTTTACTTTTTCAGTCATCTATATATAATCACTGCAAAATTTAATTATGATGTTTAACAATTTAAAATATTATTATGTATGGATGGTTTATTAGGTTTTCTTAATTCAATTTGGAATTTCCTAAATTCTTTTTGGATTCCGCTGACTATTGTTGTTGTCGGTATTGTTTATTTTGCAGTAGTGTATTATAAGGCTAATCGTGTTGTTGATAAACATCGTAAAGGTGATTTCATTATTTTGGCCGTGTACCTTCATCGGGCGATCCTTTGTGTGAATTTTATTCTGAATCATTTTATATGAATGTTTGTAAAAAGCAGATTAATAATAAAAAAGATTATTTTCTTTTAGAAAAAATTATATTGAAAGCATATACATTATATATTATAATGTAAAGCAGTAAAATGATTTTTGAAAGGCGGTATAATATGTCAGCAGCTAATTTTGCTTTTATAGCAGTTGTAAATATGATGCTTCAACAGAGAAGAGCGGCGGAGGAACGTGCTCGTAGAGAAGCGAAAGAGCGTGCCAGGATAGAGCAGGAAACGGCTGAATATAACCGAATAAAAGAAAGTGCGTTGAAAAAGGCATCTGAGCCGGAAAAAGTTCTGGCAACTTATTCTAACGGGCAAGTTAAAGAGAAAAACGCATACGGTTATCATTATGAATATTATGAAGACGGCAAGACAAAAAGTGTTACGAATGTTACCGGTACGATACAGGAATATGACGAGGAAGGAACGTTAAGGCGGGAGTTTATTCCCTATGGCGGTGAATATATCTATGATTCATTGGGGCGTCTTATTAAGGAAAAAGACTCTTTGGGAGCAAAAGAATATTTTTACTATGGTGACAGTCATTGCAAAGAACATGTGATAGTTAAAGACGAAACAGACGAAATAACCTCATATCGGCATCTGACAAAAGAAGGCCGGGACAACACGGAAGACTATTTGCACAGATTGGAGAAGATAAAACGTTTAAAGGATATTGTGGCAAAAAAATATGGCCGAGAAGAAGACAAAGACGGAAATGCTTCGTATGATATGACGAAAGACACTTCAAAAGGGAGCGTTTTAACTTTTAAAGACAGAATGTTGGCAAGAGTAAAAGAGGCATTTGAAAAATAAATACTATTTGTAAATTTTGAGGCAGACAGAACAAAACGGTTTGTCGGAATATCGGAACGGCACCTTGTTAAAGGTGCCGTTTAAAAATGATAAATTCATCTGAATTAATAGTTCAGCCAGATTATCTTGTTTTTTTGTTTCTTATTTGCTTTGAATACCTTATAGGAAAGGAAAAGCAACAGAATGCTCCAGCAGGCATAAAAAACAATGCCGCCGATGACCAGAGGATGTTCAAGTTTTTGAAATTTGGCGGCCGCATAGAAAAGGAGTATTGTGTTGGCAGCCAGCGGCCATAAATAAAAGCACATTATCCATCGAATGATGTTTTGATGTGTTTTGTAAGCGGCTATTGCTTCTTCGGTTTCTGCATACAAATAAGCATGTTGCTTTTCGTAAATGTCAATTACCGGATAGCGGCTTTCCTGCGGGGGTATGCCAAATCGAATTTGAAACAGGTCAATTGCCTGATTAATCGCTTGTTGTTCCATAATGATATTTTTTAATGGTTAGACATAATACTTTATTATCGGTGTTATTTATAGAATATATTTGTTTTTTTATCAAGGGTAATGGTGATGTGGCGGCTGTTTGGATTATACGGTTATAATTTTGATGATTTTTGAGCCGGTGAAAATATTCTTTACTGTAAATCGTAATTGTTTATGATGTTCGGAAAGGGAGAAAACGGACGAGACCGTTAGTTTGCTGATTTTGACGGGAGGAGAATAACATGTTTTATAAAACAGATTATAATTCGCCGGTCGGCAATATTACTTTGGGAGCCGATGGAGAACATATTGTGGGGTTATGGATAAAAGGGCAAAAATATTTTGCCGATACGGTCAAGGAAAAAATGTTTCAAAATGATTATTTACCGGTGTTTCAGAAGGCGAAGAACTGGCTGGACAGGTATTTTCGCGGCGAAAAACCGGAAATTTCCGAACTGCCGCTGGCTCCGAAGGGCGGGGAGTTCAGGCAGATGGTTTGGAAGATTCTTTGTGAAATTCCTTCGGGACAGGTGTGGACCTACGGCGGGATAGCCGCGATAATTGCTGCAAGAACGGGAAAGAAAACAATGTCAGCGCAGGCTGTCGGCGGTGCCGTCGGGCATAATCCGATTTCAATTATCATTCCCTGTCACCGGGTAGTAGGCAGCAACGGCAGTTTAACGGGATATGCCGGCGGTTTGGAAACCAAAATCAAATTGTTGGAGCTCGAAGGCGTTGATATGTCCGGCCTGTTTCGCCCACAAAAGGGGACCGCTTTATAGGCTGCGGGTATTGGGCCGCGAATATCTTACAGGCTTTTATTGACAAAAATTAAAAGATTGACTGTTGCTGAAAATTAGAATATACAAGTGATAAACAATTATTATCATGAGTGAAAGTATTATTTATTTGTCTAATTAACACTTATTCAGATGAACACAAATTTATCTAAATTTGATTTAATCGCCTCAATGATGAAGCGGTTAGATGTCAGTCCGAGTGCTCTGACGATGAACTGGCTGCAAGAGCAAGTGCTGTCTTTTGCCTGTTTGGCCCGAAGTTCGCATCAAGACGAGCCGGAACAGCGTTTAGTCGGAACTTTTGTTTCTTTGGAGCTGCTTCCTGCGGCTGCCGGACATGCTGTTTCGTTACCGCGGGAGGAAGAGGTTGCTTCAAGTTCCGCAGAGGTACAGGTGCCGCAGATTTTCGGTTCTCAGAACAAAGAGGCGGAACAAAAGCTTTCGGCCGATGATCCTTCCGGAAAAAATGTTTTCTATGACGGAGACTGGGGCGAGCCGGGCAGAGAGTTTGAGCTCAATGCCGAGACAGTCTTTTCGGTCAGATGCGGTATGTTTGCCTATGTGCAGGGGGCGAAAGTTATTATCAGCCCCAACCCCTTGTCTCAAAAACAACTGCGGGGACAAAATCTTGTTCCTGCGGGAGTGCTTTTTGACCGGCAGGAAGACAAGCTGCTGGCCTTAAGGGTTTGCGAACCGCGCAGCGGATACGGAAGAGCTTTGAAAAAGCTGCCGTCCGGCTGTCGTTTCCCGTGTCATGAAGACTGTGAAAAGATGTTTGTTTATCAGGAGCTTCTGCATGAGGCGTTCAGAAAACAGCATATCAATTTCAGAGGCATGGAAAAGTTTTTCTATGAGGCACAGGATTGTCCGAAAACGACAGCCTGTATTTTCAACCTGAAACAGGGAACGACGGAAAAGCTGCCGGCAAAATCTGCCGTGTCGGGTTCATATTGCGTGAGGGTACTTAATATCAATTAAAATCAAAAAAAAGATATGGAGCAGAGAAATTTATCCGACGCCGTGCTGATAAATGACATGGCGCAAAAGCTTGGGATATCTCCTTTAGATATTTTTATGAACTGGATAATGACCGGGGAAATAAAAAATATAACCGTCAGCATTGCCTATAAAAACGGTGATGTGGTAAAGGCTGATTTAATGCAGTCTGTTTCGCAGCCGGAAGAAAAGCGGCATGTGCCGGAGCTTTCGGAATCGGAAGAAAAAGTTCCCGAAATGGAAACTGACAGTTTGCCGCCTTCTACCGGGAAAGATGACGAGGAGGAGAAAAAGCCGGAAACTGTTTCCGAAGGTGTATGTTCCTGTCCGCGGGAAACGTCGTTTACCCGGGGTACGATTTTGATTAAGCCCTCTCAGGTTAAGAATGTGACTGTTGGGGCGTATGTTTATACCACGGGGGATATTCTTCCGCTTCACAGGGCTTTGCCGGGTGTGAACATTCGGGGAATTATTCTGTCCCATTCCGAGGATAGAATTACGCTTCTGAAGTGTGTCGGTGCAGATTTTACGTCATTCGAAGCGTGTGCCAAGATTAAGGACGGGTGGCGCTTTCTTACGTTTCAAGAATGTATAAAGCTTGTTAAATACAGAGAGAAACTGAATATCAGATTGGCTGAGATGAAAAGAAAGCAAATCGATAATTCCCTCTTGATTCTTTATCAGGATGAAAGGAAAGAGCTACTTGGCTTTCAGGTGTCAACACGAAAGGTGAAGAAAACACTGACCTGCAAACTTACGGCAGAAGACAGGGCTTTTGCCCTATATATGGCGAAAGATTTGAAAATCGTCTGAATTTATCAAAAAAAAGCACCCGTTAGGGTGCTTTTTTTTGCATAAATTTTGCGGAAGCTGAGTTTGAGGCCGGTTTCTGGTGTCGGTCAGTTTTTCTTTATTTGTTCGAAAAGCTCGTGTTCAAAGGACTGCCTGGCAACGTTTATCCAGAGGCGGGTTTCAGGATAGCCCAGCGTCCGCATCTGTTGCAGAAGATGTTCGAAAAGATTGTTGACTTTGTTGTTTTGTTCCAGAAAATGCCGCTGGGAGAGGTTGTTTTTAATCATAGTCAGTCCTTAGTCAGAGATGTTGTTTCCTTTGTTTTTTGATAATCAGCAGTTTCATTTTTTCTTCCGGAGGAAGGACCCATTCTCCTTTCTGCTGAAGCAAAATAGGCGGAATTTTGTTTCTTTCGGCTGCGGTAATCGGAGTGCTTTCATTTACTTTTTTCATGACCGGAACCAGATCAAGTCCGCGATATTTTAAAATCTTTCCGCCGCAGATGCGGGTGAAGTTCTGTTTGCTCCAATATTTTTCGAGCTGAGGTTCGCAGAACAGGTAAATGTTTTCAATTCCCTGAGTTTTGCAGTATTCAATGCCTGCTTTGACGATGTTTACGGCAACGCCTTTTTTGCGATATTCGGGCATAACGGCCAAACGTTCAAATTTGGCATCTTTGCCGTCCTTGAGTACCCGCATGATGCCGATGGGTTCGTTGGTGTCGTCAAGCGCCAGCATGTGAGTGCGGTTGCTTAATTCATGTTCGTCGAATTCCATATTGTAACGGTGGCCGTGCTCACCGATAAATATAATGCCCCTGATGACCATAACTTTCATAAAATCATCTAATGTTCTGGCAACTGTAACTTTCATTTCTTCTCCATTTTGTTTTTTGTTGCAATAAACCGGCTATGGGCTATAGTATTTACAAAAATTTCTAATTTAGAAGAAGCTTAATTAACATAACAGGTATGCCCCTATGGATATAACCCGCAAGAAATCGCTCATCGCTCCGCTTACTTATCTGAAGGCGACGATAGATCTCGGAAGCTATACAAAAGCCGCAGAATACTTGGGAACGACGGAATCTCGCCTTTCTAAAGAAATCAAGGCTTTTGAGAAAACCATGAAGACAAAACTGCTGTCTCGTTGTTCCCGCGGCATGACGCCCACGCACGAAGGGATGGAAATTTACAAACAGGCGGAACGTCTGGATACCCTGTTTTATGAGTTGGAAAATTATTCTCTGGCAGAGCACAGCATTTCCGGCCATTTGAAAATATCCATGACAGACGGAATCGGAATTTATATAATGCCGCATTTGGTGGAATTCCATGAACTCTATCCGAAAGTTTGTGTCGATGTGATCTCGAATCACAACGAGGTTAATCTGAAAGCCAGAAAAGCGGACATTGCAATCGTTTATCAGTATCCGCAGAAAGACAATTCGCTGGTGGTTAAGGAATATAAGCGGGAATTCGGGCTGTTTGCTTCCATTCCCTATATCAAAAAGTACGGGATGCCGAAGAATATTGACGATCTGCTGGCTAATTATGACCTGTGCAACCGACGTGAATATAATGAAAATTGGGAGGAATGGCGGCAAATGATGGCAGAGGCAAAGAAACCGGTCGCCCATTTCGATTCGTCCAATTTGCTGATTCAGGCGACGGATTTTGGGTTGGCCGCTTCTTTGCAGCCGCTGCAATATGGCCTGCAGCGGGAGAACTGGGTCTATCTGGACTTGGGACTCCGGCTGCATCATTCCTGCTGGGTCGTTTCCCATTATGATGACAGAAATACCGAAAAGATTAAGAAAATGCTGGATTTTATTCATCATGTGATGGTCAAGATATAATTTTGCAGCCGAAGGCAAAAACTTTTTGCATTTCGGCTTGTCTTTGCCGTATATTGAGGGAAAAGCGGTTTAATCGGCGGGGAAAGGGTAATGCATGATATTTGGAATCCCTGGCATGGCTGTGTGAAAAAAAGCGAAGGCTGCGCAAACTGTTATATGTATTTTCTCGACAAGCAGCGCGGGCAGGACGGCAGCCGGGTTTACAAGGTTAAGAATAATTTTAACTATCCTTTGCAGAAGGACAAAAACGGCAATTATAAAATTCAGAGCGGCGAACATATCCGTGTCTGTATGACGTCTGATTTTTTTGTGGAGGAGGCAGATGCCTGGCGCTCTGAGGCCTGGGCAATGATGAAACAGCGTCCTGACGTGGTTTTCTTTCTGCTGACCAAGCGGCCGGAACGGGTGAGCGCCTGTCTGCCGGCGGATTGGGGCGAAGGCTGGGAGAATATTTTTTTCAATGTGACCTGTGAAAATCAACGGCGGGCTGACGAACGGGTGCCGTTGCTGCTGCGTTTGCCGTTTAAGCATAAAGGAATTATGGCAGCTCCGTTTATCGGAGCCGTGAGCCTTAAAGATTATCTGTCTTCGGGGCAGATTGAGCAGGTTATTGCCGGCGGGGAGAATTATGACGGTTCGCGGCCGTTGAAATATGAGTGGGTGCGGCAGTTATATCAGGAATGTGCTGCGGCCGATGTCCGTTTCTGCTTTATCGAAACCGGAACCAATTTTGAGAAGGACGGCAAGGTTTATCATCTGCCGGACAAATCTTTGCAGAGTCGGATGGCCTACAAATCAGGGCTGCAGCATCCGGGAAAGGAAATAAAATTCAAGTTGCAGCGTCCGGAAGGGAAAAGTTTGTTTGACGAGCCGATTGTTTATCATAAAAAATTTCGCGAAAGATGCAGCAGCTGCGGCAGCCGGCTGATTTGCAACGGCTGTTCCGACTGCGGCATGTGTGACCGCCGAAGGGCATAAAAAAAGTCCTTCCGTTCGGAGAAGGACTTAAAACTTCTAAATCAACCGTTTTATTTGCTGCAAGGAGAAACAATCTCGGACAGAGAGAGAACACCCAACAGATAGTCATTGGTGCAGACTTTTTGTCCGCCGATAGTGCCGCGGGTGCCGGTGCAGGCAGACAAAGCGAACAATACAGCAAGAATAGCTAATTTTTTCATTTTACAGTCCTTTCGATAGTTAGTCTTACATTATGTCAGCCATAATGTGGAACCATGCTACAAGCAGAGAGAATAAAAAGCAACCTTAAAAAGACAAGCGGAAGATAAGTACAAAAAAATTCCTCCGAGCCTTGCGGCAGGGAGGAATTTTTTTCAGGTTTTCCGGGTTTTTAGAGCTCCAAAGCGGTGCGCGGCGTGGTGAAATTGCCTTTCTTTAACATTTGTTGAATGTGTTCGTTAAAGTTGCAGCTGCCGTCAGCGTGGTAGAGGCTGTCGAGCGGCAGGGCACGATAAGAGAACATCGGCAAATCCAGCAGGTCGTCAATTTGCAGCTGATTGTTCCAGAGCAGTTTCAGCATGTAGAAATACTGGGTCGGTTCTTCGCCGACTTTGCGTATTTCGCCGTTTTTCTTCTGAAGCAGCAGCCATTTTCCCGCAGCATCGAAATCTCCTTCGTTTACCTTTTGGAGGAAGGTTGAACGCGGAAATCCGTTTTTGCCCATGCGCATGGCAACCAAAGTTACTACGGCCATTTGCTGCTCGGAAAGTTTCACGTCCGCCGACAGGTTATCAACAACCAAGGGTTTCCAGTCTTCGGCAACAACTTGAATGGCCTGTTCATAAGTCATTCCCGTGAAGTTGAAGTCTTTAACCGGTTGGTTATTGATGAATTTGAAACCTACCAGTGCCCGCGGGCAGTCCTTTGAGACCGTGGTTTGAACGCCGTCCAAATAAGCTCTGGCGACAATTACCCGGTCAAAGGAGTTGTCATAAACCTGAGCGGGAGCAGCAGACGGTCCGTCCGCATTGTTTTTTGAAGTGCAGCTTCTCCAAGTCAGAATGCCGCCAAGCAGCAATAACAACAGGATAAGCAGCCACATCCAGTTTCGTCTGCGGTCAGATGTCGCGGTTTGCGGATCTTCTGCCGGTTTGGCTTTTTTGCGGAACAGGCCTTTGAGCCAAATCCAGAAAGCCAGCAGCAGGAGGCCCAGTCCGCAGATGACCGGCCAGAGTTTGCGTCCCAGCCAGCAAATGCCCTGCCAGAGATTTTTTCCCAGCCAACATGCGCTTTGCCACAATGCTTTGCCGAGGTAGTAGAGAACGGCAAACGGCAGAATGATGATGAACAGGATTAGTTTCAGCAGGGTTTTGAGGTTGTAGCGAAGGATAATTTCGCCTTTGAACCATTTTTCGCTTGGGTTGAAGATAAAACTTTTCATGATTTTTTTTGTTTTTGATTGTTATTATTAGTTAATTTCTTTAGAATAAAATTATATTTTATTATTCCGGCAGAACATAACTATAATCTGAAACAAACTTCAAATCATAACCATGAAAACCTTCCAAAATAATAAAACATATTCTTATTGCAATGCAAACAGCATATCATATTTTTTTACGTTTTTCAATAAAATATTGATAATTTTGTCTAAATTGTTCGGGCTTGTCTCCGGCAGGCCGAGCGAAGTGTGTTTGCGGGCAGGGAGGCGGAAAGACAGAAATGGAAAATTATATTGAATACGGTTATGTCGGGCTGGCGGTTATTTCTTTTCTGGCGGCGACAATTCTTCCGGTCGGTTCGGAGGTGTTTTTTATGGCGATGATTGCGGCAGGATACCCTGCCGGTTGGTGTTTATGGTGGGCTTCGCTGGGCAATACGCTGGGCGGAATGACTAATTATTATCTCGGGCGTTTGGGCAAAACCGAGTGGCTGGAGAAGCATTTAAAGTTCAGTGCGGCAAAAATGGCGGGGGTGCAGGAGCAGCTGCGCTATAAAGGGGCGTTAAGCGCTTTTTTCAGTTTTTTGCCGGCAGTCGGGGACGTTATTCCCTTTGTGCTCGGCTATATGCGGGCAAGCGGCAGTGTGACGGCGGCGGCAATGTTTGCCGGAAAACTGGCCCGTTATGCTCTGCTGGTCTGGGGAACGCGACTGGGAATGGACATTTTTCAAAGCTGAGTTCTATTTAACGGTTTACTTTTAGCGGTTAATATGTCTAGAATAACCTGTTTGTCATGACTTGCCCGGGAGAAAAAATTGCGGTTTGTTTGCGGAGTATCGGATGAGACGGCGCTTCGGCTTTTGAAGTGGAGCGAATTTTTTCTGATGTTTATGCTGATTATTCCGGTGGCGGTTTTGCTGTATCAGGATAAAGGAATAACGCTGGGCGATTTCTTTTTGATTCAGGGGTTGTTCAGAATTGCGGCGTTTGCATTGGAAATTCCCAGCGGGTATGTTTCCGACGTTTTCAGCCGGAGAAAGGTTTTGTTCATCGGAGCGCTTATTTGGCTGGCCGGAAATGTCGGGTTGTATTTTGCCTATGGCTTTTGGCAGATTGCCTTGTGCGAAATGTCTTTTGGCTTTGCCGCGGCCTTATTTTCCGGAACCAAAGAGGCTTATGCTTATGATTTGTTGAAGAGGATGAAACGGGAAAAGCAGTTTTTGCAAGAAAACGGCAGTATTGCGACTTATGCTTCGACGGCAAGTTTTACCGCGACGATAGCCGGCGGTATTCTTTATCCTGTTTTGGGCAACGGTATTATTGCGGTTGAAACGGTTGCCGCTCTGCTGGCCGTGATTTGTACCTTTTTGTTGCCGGAGCTGAAAGAAGTGCGGCGGAAAATTGCACCGGAAAGCAGCCCGATGCAGGATGTGGCAAAAATAGTCAAAATGTCGGTTAAGCATCCGGAAATAAATCTGTTTATGTTGTTTCCGGCATTGTTCGGGGCTTTTACCATTGTTTTGCTGTGGATTCTGCAGCCGACGATGGAGGATGCCGGTGTGGCGGTTGCTTTGTTTGGTTTTTTTGTGGGGCTTAATCAGTTTTCGCGAATTCTTTTCTCAAAGTTTGCCCATTCGGCTTATGAGCGGTTGGGAATCCGAAAAATACTCTTTTTGTCCGTGGCGGCGGTGGTCACGGCTGTTGCAGCCGTGTATGGGGCTTTGCTGGTTAAAAATATGGCTTTTGTTTATTTATGCTGTGCGGTTATTGCCGTGGTGGCGGCCATGCAGAAAATGTATGCGCTGGTTTTCAGCTCGCTGATTCATCATCGTACCGCTTCTTCCGAGCGGGGCACGGTTATTTCCGTCAGTTCAATGTATGCGACAATGATACAGGGCGGAATGCTTATGCTGATGAAACCGCTGTTGGACGGTTGGGGAATTTATTGGACAATGCTGGTTACGCTGCTGCTGTTTGCCACAATTTGGTATCCGTTGCGGAAAATTCTCAAGATTGAGGGGATTTAGTTTCAAAAGCGGCAGGTTAAGCCGCTTTTCTTTTTAGTTGATTTTTGGCTGAAAAGTGATAAGAAAAAACCATTAACCAATTATTTTTTTGAGATTATGGAAGTTATTAATGACAACAAGTGTGTGGCTCAAGGAGCTGCGGCTTGGCAGGAAAAAGAGACTCGCGAACAGGTTATGAGGGATTTGGAAAGCGTTCACGGATATGTGGATTCGTATTTTCAGATTAACGGTTATGTTTATGTCTGGGCAATTCAGGAATTGCCGCATACCCGGGCAATCGAAATTGCCGAAAGAGGAAATCATGATGAAATCATGTTTATGATTCACCAGTACGGAAAGGCAAACTGTCCGCCGGAGAAAAGAAGCTTTCTGCGGGAGATTCGCAATTGTATTTTGCCGGAGAAAGTACAGGTTATCATTGCGCAGCGAAATAATCCCGAGGAAATGAACGCTTATTGTTCTTATCAGGGATTTGACAAGTTGGCCCAGGGCGTTATTCTGGATCGCGGCGACCATAGCGAGCTTATGCGCTATATGGAGTGTCACGGTTTTGATGCCCTGCATCAGCGGCAGCTGCGTAAACGCGGCAATGCGGAAGAGATAAATCTGCATATTCGCAAGCACGGTTGGGCAGATGAACTGCTGGAAGAAATGTTTGACGGCCTTGGAAAAGGAAATCAGGAAAGTCTGCGGGAATATCATACTTATATTTCTCTGCGGGAGCTTCCGGTCAAATATCAGCATCGGATGCTGAGGGAGGTTTTGACACCGGAGTTTCAGGCTTACGTTGACAAATACGGATTGTGGAAAGATACGCATGCTGATTTGGCAGAGTATCGTCTGATGTCCGAAGTCCGCTATTATCTGGCCCGGCATCCGTATTTGGATTATGGCGGGGCTTCTGTTTTGGCCCGGAAAGGTACGCATGAGGATAAAATGTTTTATCTTGATTGTCCGTATTGCGACATAAACGGCTTTTTGTGGGCGATGTTCAAAGTACGGCCGCTGGATTATGAGGCTCTGACGTCCTGTTTCTTGAGAATATCCTGTCCTTTTGATGAAAAGAAAGAGGATATTGAGTTGATGAAAAACGGTTCCCATGAGGAAGTGATGAAAAGAATCGCTATCGGAAAGCTTGGCAACCGGGCGTTGACGGCTTTGTTCTTCCGCAATAACCGGAAAGAGTTCGAAACTTATCTGGACAAGTGGGAAAAATAGTTTTTGTGTATTGAAGATAACGGCCCCGGAGAAATCCGGGGTTTATTTTTGTTTTCGGCTGATTTATATTATAAAGCAAAGAGGAGGAAATATGGCAGTCGGATGGACAGATGACGATGCCGTTCTGGATCAAATTCAGGATACGGTGAATGATGAAATTCATCGGGCAAGGCGAAACGTTCCGCAAGGAGAAAGCCTGCTTTATTGTGAGGAATGCGGTGAAGAAATTCCCGAGGCACGGCGGAAAGCCATGCCCGGCGTGCGTCTCTGCGTGGGTTGTCAGGAAGAAGCCGACAAGCAAAATAGGGCTGTCAGCCTGTATAACCGCCGCGGCAGCAAAGACAGCCAGTTAAGGTGAATTTGAAAATAAAAAACCCGGCGGTGAGGCCGGGTTGAAAAACGGTTAATAATTTTTTTAATCCAAATCGTCCAGAATGGATTTGGTTTTGTTGGGGTTGTTCTTGTACAAGAACTTGGCGAGAGAAGCCATTTCGGCTTTTGTTCTTGACCAGCGGTAATCATCCGGAGCGTCGTAGTCTTCCAGATTTTGCAGAAAAACGGCCAGTTCGAATTTGTTTCCGCAGACGGGAGCAAAACCCTGAAGCGACTCTCCGCTGGTCCAGATAACGACGTCGAACTCTCGGAAAATCGGCAGGTCGGCCAATTTGAGCTGCTGACAGCTTTTTTCCCGGTGGTCGCGAAGCTGAACGGTGAGATGATTGCCCCTGCGCATGGATACATATTGGAAACCAAATTCTTCTCCGGTGTCGGCAATCAGTTTGTTGCCTTCCATGGCGGGACCGAAACGAAAGTTTTTCAACTGAGCTTCTTCACCCCATCCGGAAAAATCGTCGATGAAAACGAATTTTCCACTCTCATTGATAAAAGCCATCAATTCTGACGGCAAAGCTAAATTTTTCATAATTTATATAAATTAATTGGTTTGTCTGAAATAAAACATATCACATTTTGCAAAAGGACGCAATAGACAAAAATGTAAAAGTTTTGTTAAAAATTATAACCTGTCATGCAGCGAGGGGCTTGTTGCCGGCGGGATTTTGTGATATATTAAGGGCAGATTTTGTGACAGCGGAGAGAAAATGACAGGTCAGAGTTTACAGCTTAAATTGGAAGCCTTGGTTAACAAAGTGGCTTCGGTGCGGGTTATTGCCAATGTGGAGCTGGCGCAGGAGCAGCTTGAGGCCTTGCAGGTGCTGCGCAACCATTGTTTGAATCAGGCTTTGGATGATGCGGAAGTGCGGCGTGATCCGCGCAAACTGCGTTATAAAACGGCGCAGGAACTCAAATATTCGCTGGTGGCGATTTGTCTGGCGCAGGCTTTGACTAATCCGGCGCGGCGGCAGGCAGAGAATAAAGAGTATTTTATGAATAATATTCAGGTGGCAACGGCTGACAGAGACTGGGACCGGATTGATTTCGGCATGGCCGGAGCCGATAATGTGCGAGAGGCAATTTTTCCGGAAATTATTAATGACTGGATGATTTATCGGGACAAGAACGGTATGGGTATCAAGACATTGATTGACACCAAGACCAATTTAGTCGGGTTGCCCGATTTCAGCCGGGGAGGCGATCCCGTTTATGAATTTGCCCGTTTTCATCGCAAATATACCGAAAAAGAGCATCGGCAACAGGAGCAGAGCCGGCTGGCCGCACAGGATGCTTTCCGCAATGCGATGGTGCAGCAGGTGGCGGTGGAGATGACCAAACAGCAAATGCTGGAGGGAAGAAATCCGATGGAACTGATAGATATGCTGTTTGCGCCGAACGGAAAGTATGCTCCGAAGCAGGTTCCTTCAAATCAGATAGACCGTCAGGTGGAACGGAATATTACGCGTCTGCTGGAATACGACAATGACGGAAATTCCCGCGAGAGATAAAAAGAGCTTCCTGAAAAGGAAGCTCTTTTTATTGTTTCAGAATGAATGGTCTCTTAACAGCAATGTCCGGCAAATGATGTTAAAGTCCCGATACAAGGACAGCCTGCGGATGTAATAGAGGTCATTCTTGATGACCTGTCCGGGATTTGTGTTGCGGGGAACGTTAAGCTGTGCGAGTCCGGTTATGCCGGGCCGGACAACCAGCCGCAGAAAACCCTTGTAGTAAGAGGAAAATTCCCGATAGACTTCTGCCGGAAACGGTCTGGGGCCGACGATGCTCATATCGCCGATCAGCACGTTAAAGAACTGCGGAAATTCATCAAGATGTGTTTTGCGCAGAAATCTGCCGACCGGGGTTACTCTGCTGTCATTTTTCCGTACAGGTTCAGCTCCGGGATTTGTGTACATGGTGCGAAACTTGTAACAGTCAAACAGTTCGGCATACAGCCCTAATCTTTTTTGTGTAAAGAATATCGGGCCGGAAGACGTCAGTTTTATCAGCGGTGCCGCAATCAGGAAAATGAGCGGGAAGACAGTCAACAAGACAGCCAGTGAAACGATGATGTCAAACAGGCGTTTGCAGACAGCTCCGAATAGGGAAGCGGGAAAGTGATACCGAACTTCCTGCGGCAGCGAATAAATGTAACAATTGCGGTAATCCAGCAATTTCTGTTCGTGCTCGGCCGTCATCTCGATGAGAAGAACAGCGGCAAGGATAAATAATAACTCCATGGCTTAAAAATTATTTGAAATTTATAATAATGATTTATTAGACAAAATAGTGCCTTTTTCAGGCAAAAAAGTCAAGACGTTTTCCATAAAAAAAACACGCCTCTGCCGCATGGTTTAAAGAAGCGAAACAGTTAAATTTCAATCGGAGAGCAAAAGCGGAAGTTAGAGACTGTAATTCTTAAAACAGGCCGGTTCTACTACCGGATAGCGTTCGAATCCGTTCAAATTGTAGTGCCACCATTCGTGCGGAATCGGTTCAAACCCGTGGCGGCACATCAGATCTTTGAGCAGGGCGCGGTTGGCCAAAGCGGCCGGAGAAGCCTGCAAATAATCGTGACGGGCTCGGATAAGATTTTCACGGAAAGGGGCTTCATTGCCCTGTTGCAAAGCCTGAAAAATTTCCGGCGTGTAGGCATCAACGGCGGTAGGGTATTCAAGATTTTTGCCGTCCAAATCGGTCAGGCAGACGTCAACCGCGGTGCCGTGGCAATGGTTGGAAAGCTGATAATTGGCTGCAAACAGGCCCGGAATGGCAACTTTTTTCAGCATAATCGTATGAGCCAGCGGCGGACGATAGGCATCGCAAATTCTCATTTTCAGCCGCATGGCTTCCAGTTCGGGTACCAGGTTCAGCAGCCGGCCGTAAAGTGCGGTACGGACGAAAGCCCGGTTGCCCAGGCCGATTTCCCGGTAGGCGGCACAGCCGGACATATTGTTCGCGCGGGCGTACATCAGGTCAATGATGAAATGCGGGTCTTTTATTTCGACCAACCCGGCGTCTTGAAGCTGTTGTTCTAGGCTTTTTGAATCCATCTTCCGTTTTCTTCCTGCTGCCAGTAATAAGTTTCCATTCCGGCAGCTTTAAATTCTTTCCACAGACCGCGGGATTGTTCAACTGCAGTTTCAAGATTACCGTCGAAAATATTGAAAATACGTTCATAAGCGCCGGCATCATCTGCGCTGACGGCGGCTCCGTCGACCAAAAAAAGGAGGGCGGCGTGGTTGGGGTTGTCGTTGTCGGAGCTTAGCCAAATCGGCTGCAGTTCGGCAAAGCCGTCTTTTTTGCTTCCGTGGGGAATGAAGGAGGTGTCGTCAAAGGTCCATAAGTGCGAGTTGATGAATTCGACGCGCATTTCGTTGCCGACTTTGATTTTGATGTTTTTTCCGGTTGAATAGGCTTTTTCCAGCAATTTGGGCAAGACCTGTTCCAGTGTTTGTTTTTGCAGGTGGTAAAAATCTACTCTAGTCATGGCTCATTAACTTTACGGCTACAAAGTGAAGGGCTTCCTGTCCCTGAATGGCCAGTAAGACCGGACGGTTGTTTTCGCGCCGGGCATCGTTGACATATTCATGAAACGCGCTTTCGCCGATGATGTTGCGTTTGTCGATTTTAACGATAATATCGCCGATTTTGATGCCTTTGCGTGATGCATCGGAATTGGGCAGAATATCAGTGACGACCACTCCCGATGTTGACGGGGCCAGTTTGTAACGTTCGGCCAGTTCGGGAGAAATTTCCTTGACGGTAAAGCCGATGATATTCAGGCTTTCGCCGTTATCCGGCGTTTCTGCGGCGTCTGAAGCTGTTTCTTTGGCTGCGGAAAGCGGCGTTTCTTCCGGCATCAGTTCTATCGGAACGGTGAGGGTTTGTTTTTGTCCGCTGCGCCATATCTCAATCGGGGCCGGTGTGCCGATTTTGGTTTCGGCAATCAGGCGGGAAAGATTTTTGGTGTTGTCAATCGGCTGACGGTTGAAACTTAAGACGATGTCACCGGCCTGAAGACCTGCTTTTTGTGCCGATCCCTGTTCGGTTACCCCGGAGACGACCACGCCCTGATTGGCGCTGATACCCAGGCTGTCGGCGATTTCCGGCGTGTTGGGCTGAATTTTAATGCCAATCCAGCCGCGTTTGACTTCGCCGTGTTCTTTCAGCTGACTGATAACCCATCCGGCCAGATTGGCGGGAATGGCAAAGCCGACGCCCTGACTTGCGCCGGTGGTCGAAAAAATGGCGCTGCTGATGCCGATGACTTCACCTTGCAGATTAAACATCGGGCCGCCGGAGTTGCCCTGGTTAATAGAAGCATCGGTTTGGATAAAACTGTCGTATGGGCCGGATTCAATATCCCGTGATTTGGCTGAAACAATGCCGGCGGTAACACTGCTGCCGAGGCCGAAAGGATTGCCGATGGCCAAAACCCAGTCGCCGACGCGAATCTTGTCCGAATCGCCGAATTTAACCGCATTTAATGGGCGTTTCGTTTCGATTTTAATCAGAGCCAGGTCGGTTTTGGGATCTTTGCCGATGACTCTGGCTTCGGTTTTGGTGTCGTCCGAGAGGGTGATGCTGATGCTTTCGGCTTTGTCAACCACGTGGTTGTTAGTGATGATGTAGCCGTTTCCGTCTATGATAAAACCGGAACCGAGAGATTCCGACAAGGGCGTGTTCCCTTCGCCGTTTTCCGTTTCGCTTTGACTGAAGCTGGAAATATTGACCACGCTCGGGGTCAGTTTTTCTGCCAGGTCGGCAAAGGAGGGAAACTGCGCCCCGGCTTCACCGCTGAAACCGAGGGACGCAATGAAAAAAGCAAACAGAACCGGTTTTATCCGCATCAGGCTTATTTCCTTTTCGGGGCGGAATTTCCGAAGTATTCAAAAAATTCGGAGTCCGGAGACAAGACCAAAGAAGCGTTGCCGTCAGCCAAGGCGTTTTTGTAGGCTTCCAGCGAACGGTAGAAGGCGTAAAACTGCGGGTCGAGGTTGGCTGCGTCATTCCAGATTTTTATGGCCTGTTCGTCACCCTGACCGCGGGTAATCTGCGCCTGTTTTTCAGCTTCGGCGATGATGATGGTGCGTTCTTTTTCGGCTTTGGCGCGAATCTGCTGAGCCTGCTGCTGCCCCTGAGCGCGGAATTCTTTGGCATCGCGTTCGCGTTCGGTTTTCATGCGGGCGTTAATCGCCTGCAGAACCTGAAGCGGCAAATCTGCCCGGCGGATACGCACGTCAGCGACGCTGACGCCGATTTGGGCGGCATCGCTTTTGACAGCCGAACTGATGTCGCTCATAATCTGGGTCCGTTTCTGGGAGAGCAGTTCCGGCAGAGTAATGCGGCCGAGAATTTTACGGACGGAAGAATTGACGATTTCCGCCAGTTTGCCGCGGGCCTGCTCTTCGGTGCGGACGGTCTTGTAAAAACGCAGCGGATCAACGATTTTATAGCGGGTGAAACTGTCAACGTCGAGACGTTTTTTGTCATTAAGGACGATTTCTTGTGCCGGCGGGTCAAGGTTTAACAAACGCGTGTCGTAAATGACCACGTTTTGAATAAACGGCACTTTGAATTTCAGTCCCGGTTCCTTGACCAGGCGCATCGGTTCGCCGAACTGGAGGACAATCGCCTGTTCCGGCTGGGCGACGATATAAACGGAATTGGCACCGACAAACAAAACGACAGCCAGAACCGCCAGAAGATAATATTTGTAACGATTAAACATGGGCATTCTCCTATTTCTCGGTTGCAACGGTTGACGTATTGGTGTTCAGCGGCAGCAGGGGCAGCACGTTGTTGCCTTTGGCCGACTGGTCGAGAATAATCTTGTTTGATTTGTTCAGGACGTTTTCCATCGTTTCGAGATACAGGCGTTTGCTGGTAACTTCTTTGCCCTGTTTATAGGCGTTATAGACCGAGATAAAACGTTCGGCGTCACCTTTGGCTTTGTTAACCACGGCTTCTTTGTAAGCCTGAGCGTTTTGCAGGCGCTGGGAGGCTTCGCCGCGAGCCTTGGGCAGAATTTCGTTGCGATAGGCTTCGGCCTCGTTTTTGAAACGTTCCATATCCGCTTTGGCGCGCTGAACTTCGTTGAAGGCATCGACAACCTGTTTGGGCGGATCTGCCTTTTGCAGTTTGACACGGACGATTTCTATGCCGGAGCCGAATTCGTCAAGCACTTTCTGCAGTTCGGCCTTGGTTTCGTCTTCAACTTTGCCGCGGTCGCCGGTGATAATCGGCTGCATTTCCGACTGTCCGACAATTTCGCGCAGAACCGACTGGGCGGCGACCTGAACGGTGATGTCCGGGCTGCGCATGTTGAAGAGGTAGTCTTTGGCATTTTTGATGCGCCAGACAACAGTCAGGTTAATGTCAACGATGTTTTCGTCGCCGGTCAGCATGTGGCTTTCGGTGAAAGAGTTGCTGCCGCTGCTGTAAGCGGCTTCGCCGATGGTGATGCTTCTTTCCTGAGTGATGCTGACTTTTTCGACGCTTTCAATCGGGTAGGGCAGATGGTAGTGCAGGCCGGCATCGGTCGTGTAGGCATAAGCGCCGAAACGCAGAACGACGCCCTGTTCGCTGGGCTGAATTTGATAAAAGCCCGAAAGCAGCCAAATAACCAGCAGCGCAAGAAGCGCCCAGCGGATTTTGAAATCGAATCCGTCGTCTTTTTTTATGCGCTCCAGCACGCTGAAATCGACGACTTTAGGACTGTTTAAGGTTTCTTCATTGTCGCCCCAGGGGTTTGCATTGTCATTGTTTCCCCATGGTCCTTGATTTTTTGCCATATTTTGCACCTCTGTCTATTTTATTAATTGCTTTGTTCTCATATATAATATAAATATCAGCTAAAAACAATTGATGATAAAACTATCAACAGGCAGAGGAGCGCATTATGGAAAGTGAAATCAGCCGGATTGCCGGCGAATATTTCAATGCCGCAGATATTGAAAGCGTTAAAGTCAATGATAAACGGATTATCGTAACTTTACGGAACGGCAATGAAAATTCCGATAAAGACGAGGCGCTGAAGCAGCAGTTGTCAGCGTTGGCCGGGGAGCGCAGAATTTCGGTGATTCATACCGGTGAAAAGGCAGCCCCGTCGCTGAAACCTGAGGAAGAAAAATGGCTGGTTCCGGGCGTGAAGAAGATTATTGCCGTGGCTTCGGGAAAAGGCGGGGTCGGTAAATCGACAACTTCGGTCAATCTGGCTTTGGCTTTAGCCCAAACCGGACTTAAAACGGCTTTGTTTGATGCCGATATTTACGGGCCGTCGGTTCCGACGATGCTGGGATATGAGGGGGTGGCACCGGTGTCTTATGACGGCAAGACTTTTGAACCGTTTCAATATCTGGGCATTAAGTCGATGTCCATCGGTACGCTGATTGACAAGGATGTTCCGTTGATTTGGCGCGGGGCCAAAGCCTGCGGAGCCATTCAGCAGCTTTTGACGGAGGTTAACTGGGGCGGAACGGATGTGCTGGTTATCGATATGCCGCCGGGAACCGGAGATATTCAGATTACGTTGTCACAGAAACTGGATTTTGCCGGTGCGGTTATTGTTTCTACCCCGCAGGATATTGCGCTGATTGATGCGGTAAAAGGCGTTAATATGTTCAAAAAAGTTAATGTGCCGATTTTGGGCATTGTGGAAAATATGAGCTATTATATTTGCGAGCATTGCGGTGCCCGGGCTGATATTTTCGGCCATGAGGGGGCCCGCAAGACGGCAGAGAAACTGGGAGAGACTTTTTTGGGCGAAATTCCGCTGCATATTGCCATCCGCGAAAACTCGGATGCGGGAACACCGGTGGTTTACTCCATGCCGGGCAGTGCTTATGCCAATGCTTATTTGGCTGTTGCCCGTCAGATTAAAGAAAAACTCGGCTTTTGATTTTGTCGGAGTATGAAAAAACAGCCTCGGTTACCGAGGCTGTTTTTTTTAGTTTCCGGCAAAGGGAACAAAATATAATTGTACGTTGTCTGCGTCAATATTAATGCTGTCGCCGGATGCGACCATCAGAAAGAAAGTAGTTCCCTGTTTTTGAAGTCCGGTAATGGAACCAATTTTTGTACCGTTAACGGTGACGAATGCACCATATTTATTAATGTCAAAAAATTTGCCAAAGATAAATCCGCTTGATGAGGGATAAAAGCTTCCCTTGCTGACAGTTCTTTTTTTTGACCAATTGGGTTTAAATTGTTTGATGACATCTGCTTTTTTAGTGCAGTTAAAATAGGAGGTGTTAAAGGGGCACTTAAGGGCGGGACCGACACAGTCTGAAGTTGAACCGGTATAACTGTAACCCAAATCGGCACACGAAGGCTGAGCGCCGCAGGTCTGGGCATAAACATTGCCGGCAATCGCCGAGGTTAAAATGCTCCCCGCCAGTAAAATTGATAGTTTCATCTTCTTTCTCCTTAGTGTTAAATTTCTGTTCTTATCGTCATTATTCCCCGACATTATCCTCTTTCTGTCATTACCCGACTTGATCGGGTAATCTTTCTGCCGTCGCCGCCAATCCTCAGGATGCTCCGGTCAAGCCGGAGCATGACTGGGTAGAATGACAATCTATGTTCCGCTCGGCCGTTCCGGAGCGACGGAACAGGGGATCCAGTATTTGTACCAGCTGCAGGAGGCATCGGAGATATCGGTGTAACCGGAAGCGCATTTGCCGGTCGGAAAATATTTCCCCGAGCATTGTTCAAACGAGCATTCGATACCGGTCGGACAGCTGGTCAGATAACCGTAATCCCCGCAGGTCTTGCAGCTTTTGTAATATTTGATGCCGTTCTGACAAAAGTCGCTCG
>OJKC01000371.1_pt1 | contig 40323 bp, 30 predicted proteins | sample 1596401 | NCBI WGS metagenome assembly OJKC01 (sample SAMEA4350162, study PRJEB24818) | metagenome | biome: human; feature: gut; material: faeces | place: Denmark | collected 2013-09 | reverse complement strand
AGCGGGGCGGCGGTGCGCAAGGGGGGCGGGGGGCGGCGTTCGGTCGGCTGCGACAGCCGGAAGCGGTTGTCAGCAGAAGGAGAAGCGCCGCGAGAAAGAGGATTTTTTTCATCATCATTCAGCGCAAAAGATATCGGTGTCGGAGTTTAAGCTGCATGAACGCGCTCTGCTCATCATAGAGGAGGCGCTCCGTTTCGTCAAGGAGGATTTTCACTCCATCCCGCTCGGCCTGCGTGATCGGCGCGTCGCCGTACGCGGCCTTGAGGAATGTATCGGCGCAGGCGCGGTAGGCGGCGGCGTAGTCGTCCGGCATATCCGCCGCTTCCGGCAAGCGCGAAAACGGAAGCCCTTCCGACACGGGGAAATAGGCCGCCCAATAGCGCGCGACGTGGCGGAACATGGCGCAGACCGCCCGGCGGCTGTCCGCGTCGTCAAACGCCTCGCGAAGCGCCCGCGCCTGTCCGGCGCGCCTGCCCAGCAGCATGAACGGCGCGAACGGCAGCGCCAGCAGCAGCACGACCAGCGCAATCATCATCCCAACCAGCACGTCCTGCGGCGTGTGCGCGCCGAGCCAGTTGCGGGCAAACGCCGTCAGCAGCGTCAGCAGCACGCACGGCAGAATCCACCATTTGCTGTACTTTTTCAGGTACGCCGCGATGTTGCCGTAAAAAGACGCTGCCAGTGTCGCATGTCCGCTGGGGAACGAGTAGCCCGTTGCCGTTGCCGCCGCTTCCGGAGCGATTTGCAGCCGCGCATCCTGCTTCCACGGGCGATAGACGCACGCGATATTCTTGATAAGCTGCGTCACCATCGTTGCGCCCGCGAAGCACAGCCCCATCCGCTGCCCGGTGCGCTTGTCGATGCACCAGTAGAATACGACAATAATGACAACCGGCAGCGACCCGGCGGCAAATTCCGAAATGAAGAGCAGCAAGCTGTTGATGAAGTTTGGCGCCTCCGCCCGGAGGTTCTGCAAAAACAGCAGATATTCAAAATCCAACGTTGTTTGACTCCTTTGTTACTTAATGACGCTCATGTCCAGCGCCATCTTCGCCCATGCGTCCGAAGCGCCGCTCGCGCCCGTGACTTCCGTGCCGGGCTGATAATCCGGCGTGGTGTACCAGCCGCAGAAGGTCATGTGCGGGTAGGTCGGGGCATCCGGCAAATCCGCCTGATGAATCGCGCTGCCGTTCACATGGTAGGTCGTCAGCGCCGTCGCCATGCCCTCCACCTTGATGCGGTAAGCGGTAATCTTCCCGTTCGTCGCGATGACATAACAATTTTGCAGCTGTGCAGGGCTATCAACGCCGTTTTTGCGCATTTCCGCCAGCAGGATTTCGCTGGTGAACCACGCGGTCTTCGTGCCGTCCGCGTTCTGTTCGACGCTCGCCGCATCCACCAGAATCCACCAGACGCTCTTTTCCGCGCTGTCCAGCACGATTTTAGGCGTACCCGCGCCGGAATAGCGAATGCCAATGCGCGCGCCGTCCGCGAACCACTCCATTTTCGCTTCGAGCTGGATGTAGGAGGAATCCCATTCCTTCTGGCTCGTCAAGCCGTCGGCGTTCGCCCAGAGGATGCTCTCGTCCGCCTCCGCGCGCACTTCCGTCAGCGCACTGCCCCATGCCGCGCTGTTCTTGCCCTCCCACAGCGCGTCCAGCACCTGCGGGTACACCACGCTCGTCGCCTGACTGCGCAGCTTCGGATTCACCGCGCGGCGAATCCAGGCGTGGCACTCACCGCCGGACGTCTGATTGTTCCCATTGTCCCAGATGACAATCGGCACGCCATAGCGCTGGGCATTCTGTGCGACACAGTACGCCCACTTCGCGCGCTCGTCGTGATTGCCATTCGTGTTCGTCGCACCCGTTTCGCCCATCACGACCGGAATCCCCCGGTCAAGGAAGGTTTCCTTGATGTTCTCGAACACGCGGTTGATTTTCGTGCCATCCTTCTCCGGGTCGAACGTCGTCTGCGTATCCTGCAGGCAGAAGGTCTGCGGGTCATACGAATGCACAGACACGATGATGTTTGCCGCCGCTTCGCCATCCACCGTCGGCAGGGCAATCGCCGCCGTGCCCGCCGGGGAGCTGGTCGCCGCGTAGCCCGGAATCATCAGGCAGCGCTCGGCGTTGCAGCCCTGGGCGTCCTTGCGGATGGTGTTCACGAACACTTGGTTGAGGTAGTTGACAGCAGCGTAGCACGCCGCGTTGCCGCTCCACTCATAGTTCGTACCCTGCGCGCGCGGCTCGTTCATGCCCTCGAAAATCACATGCTGGTCAAAGTCGGCGAAGGTGTCAGCAATCTGCCGCCACATTGCCGTCAGCTGCTCGCCGATTTTCTCCGCGTCCGCCGCGAAATTCGGCTCGTTAATCCACGCTTCGTGGTGCACATTGAGGATGACGAACAAGTCCGCCTCTCGCGCCCACTCGACCACTTCGCGGACATGATGAAGGAAGTCCTCGCGGATGGTGTACGTCCCATCGTCCGAGGTATAGCGGTACCAAGTCACGGGAATGCGGATGGTGTCAAAACCCGCTTCCTTCACGCGCACCATCAGTTCCGGGGTGATTTTCGCGTTCCCCCACGACTGCTCCTGCGCGGTCACATCCGCGGTATTGCCGCCGGTTGCGTCCAGCGTATTGCCCAGATTCCACCCGAAACCCATCATCTCAACGATTTCCGTCGCTGTTTTGCCTGTCAGCATGTTTGATTCCTCCTCGGCGGCTGCCGGAAGCACCGGCAGCAGCATGGTCAAGAATAGCGCAATCCATTTTCGCATGTTTTGCATGAATTTCCCTCCTATTGCTTATAGGATTGGATTGTTACGCAGGGATTTCGCTCCTGCGGGAGCGAACAAAGGGCTTTCCGATCGCCCTTTGGAAACCTTCGGCGCCCCTTCGGATGTTACAGGTCTGTTATATTAGTTTTTAGTTTGTGTGCTTTTGGTTGTTGAGAAATTGCCTTACCCTTTCGCCGGCGGACGCATTGTCAGACTAATTCTGTTCGTTTTCGCATCCGCTTCCAGCACCCACACGGTCACGATGTCGCCGACTCGGACGACTTCGCTCGGATGATTCACGCGTCGCTGCGCCATCTGGCTGATATGCACCAAGCCGTCGCGGTGAACGCCGATGTCCACAAACGCGCCGAAGTCGGTCACGTTGCGCACCGTGCCGCGAAGTTCCATGCCGGGCTGCAAGTCCTTCAAATCCATCACGTCGCTGCGCATCAGCACCTGCGGCAGCTCATCACGCGGGTCGCGGCCGGGGCGGGACAGTTCCGCCGCAATGTCGCGCAGGGTCGGTTCGCCCACATTCAGCTGCTTCGCCAGCGCCGCGAACCCCTCCGCGTCCGCCAAGGTCAGCAGCTTGCCGACCGCCTCCGCCGGGGTGAGCGAAAAGTGCTTCAAAAGGGCGCGCGCCGCGTCGTAACTCTCCGGGTGAACGCCTGTGTTCTCCATCAATTCCTTGCCGCCGGGAATGCGCAGGAAGCCTGCGCACTGTTCAAAGGCTTTCGGCCCAAGGCGCGGCACTTTCTTCAGCTGCGCACGGGTCGTAAACGCGCCGTTTTCCTCGCGGTACGCCACGATGTTCTTCGCGACGGTCGTGTTGATGCCCGCGACGTAACTCAGCAGCGACACGCTCGCCGTATTCACATCCACACCGACGCTGTTCACACAGTCTTCGACCACGCCGCCCAGCGCCGCGTCCAGTTCCGCTGCTTTCAGGTCATGCTGATACTGTCCTACGCCAATCGCCTTCGGATCGATTTTGACCAGCTCCGCCAGCGGATCCTGCAGCCGCCGCGCAATCGACACCGCCGAACGCAGACTGACATCAAACTGCGGGAACTCCTCCGCCGCAAGCTTCGACGCGGAATACACCGACGCGCCCGCCTCGCTGACGACCATGTATTTGAGCGCGTCGCCCAGCGCCAGCTCCTTCATCACCTCGACGAAGAACTGCTCTGTCTCGCGCCCCGCCGTGCCGTTGCCAATGGCGACGATGCCGACGTGGTGCTTCTGGATCATGCGCTTGACGGTTTCCTTCGCCTGCGCAACCTTACCATGGCTTGGCAGTGGGAAAATAACGCCTGTATCCAGCACGCGCCCGGTTTCGTCCACAACCGCGACCTTGCAGCCCGTGCGGATGCCGGGGTCAAGCCCCATCGCGACCTTCCCGCGCACCGGCGGCTGCATCAGCAGCGGGCGCAGGTTCAGCGCGAACACGCGAATCGCCGCTGCACTCGCCTTGTCGGTCAATTCCGCGCGCAGCTCCGTGTCCAGCGACAGCGCAATCAGCCGCGTATACGCGTCGTCGCACGCCTGCGCGACGTACTTGCACGCCGGGCTGCCCGTCTGCTGCACAAAGCCGTAGCGCACGAGCTGCTGTGCCTTCTCCTTGTCCACGTCCAGCGCGACTTTGAGGAAGCCCTCCTTCTCCCCGCGGTTCATCGCCAGCACCCGGTGCGACGGCATCAGGCGCAGCGGCTCACGATGGTCGTAGTACATGCGGTAGGTGCTGTCCTCGTCTTTCGCCGCGGCCGTCGCGACCATCGCCGTTTGATGGTAGTACGTTTTGAGCTTCGTGCGGACGGCGGCATCGTCGCTGACGACCTCGGCGATAATATCCATCGCGCCTTGCAGGGCATCCTCCGCCGTTTCGACGCCCTTCTCCGCGTTCACATAGCGCAGGGCGATGGTTTCCGGCGCCATCATGTTCCGCTGCTGGAGCATCAGCGCGTTCGCGAGCGGCTCCAGTCCCTTCTCCTTGGCAATCGACGCGCGGGTACGGCGCTTCGGGCGGTACGGGCGATAAATATCCTCCAATTGCGCCAATGTCGCGGCAGCATTAAGGTCGCTTTGCAGCTTCTCCGTCCAGACATCTAACTTTTGTAGGCTTTCACTGATTTCCTGCCGACGCGCTTCGAGCGCCCGCAGCGCCGTCAGCCGTTCGCTGATTTCACGCAGCTTCTGGTCATCCAGCGACCCGTGCTGTTCCTTGCGGTAACGCGCGATAAACGGCAGCGTGCAGCCCTCGTCAAGCAGGCGAATGACGGCGTCGATTTGCCACGGGGCGGTTTGGAACTCCTGACAGAGCGTTTGTGTGATAGTCATGTCCTCACCTCAAATAATGATGCCTTCCAAATGATCCACCTCATGCTGAATCACCTGCGCGGTGAAACCAGAGAACCGCTGCACATGCCGCTGCAGCTGCTCATCCTGATATTCCATCAAAATCTGCTGATACCGCAAACACGGGCGCTCGCCGTCCAGCGACAAGCACCCCTCCTGCGCCGCGAAGGGAATCTGGCGATCCGTGATGACCGGGTTGAGCATCACCAGCACGGTTTTCCCCGCCATCACCGCAATGATGCGCTTGCGGACGCCAATCATGTTCGCCGCCATGCCGACGCACTCGTGCGCATGGGCGCGCAGGGTATCCGCAAGGTCACGCGCAACGGGCAGATCCTCCGCCGTCGCCATCTGGCTCTTGCAGGACAGGAACATCACATCTCTCACAATCGGCTGGATCATTGCTTCTTCACCACCACGCCGCCAGTTTTCCAGATGCTTCTTTCGGGCACTTCACCACGCACGCAGCTCAGCGGGTAGATTTGGCTCTCCCGCCCGATAACCGTGCCGGGATTCAGCACGCTGTTGCAGCCGACTTCCACATAGTCGCCAAGCATTGCGCCCATTTTCTTCAAGCCGGTTGCCATGCTTTCGCCTGCGCCGCGAACCGTCACCAGCGTCTTGTCGCTCTTCACGTTGCTGGTAATCGACCCCGCCCCCATGTGGCTGCAATAGCCGAGGATGCTGTCGCCGATGTAGTTGTAGTGCGGCGTCTGTACATGGTCGAAAAGAATCACGTTCTTCAGCTCCACAGAGTTGCCGACCACACAGTCTGCCCCTACCAGCGCACTGCCGCGTATGAACGCGCAATGCCGCACTTCCGTCCGCGCGCCGATGATGCAGGGCGCACCCAGATACGCCGTCGGCGCAACCGTCGCGGTTTTGTGCACCCAGACGTGCTCGCTGATTTCGGTGTATTCCGCCGGGTCAAGCGCCGCACCGATGCGCAGGATTTCCGCCTTGATGCCCGCAAGCGCCTCCCACGGATATGTAAACTGCCGCAGGTAATCCGCCGCCAAAGTGTGGTTAAGGTCGTAAAGCTGTTCGATTGTCAGCATAATTTGCCTCCTATTTATTATGTTGATTGCTTTTTCGCCCTGCGCCGCCGAATCAGCCAGAGCACGAGCATCGCCAGCAGCAGCCCCGCCAGCGCACCTGATGAGTCCAGCAGCACATCCTGCCACTTGCCCGTACGCCCGGCAACGAAAAGCTGATGGATTTCGTCCGTCGCGGCATAGAGCGTACATCCCGCCCATGACAGCCAGTGCCAGCGGGCGCGGTAGCTGTCCAGCAGCAGCGTCAGCAGCATTCCCAAGAGCGTGTACTCCAAGAAATGCGCCGTTTTCCGCACGGCAAAATCCACCTGTGCATACAGCTTCCAGTACGCCTGCCCCGTCAGTCCCTGCCGCTGCGCCAGAGAATCCGTAATTGGGCGGGCAATTTTACCGCTGATGCTGCCGGACTGCACGCCTTCCTGTGCCGAGAAACCGAACATCATCAGCAGCAGGGACAGCGTAATCAGCCAGAGGATGGCACGATAAAGGTGTATTTTCCAGTTCAAGTTTGCTTTCCTTTCCTGCGGCGAAAGTAACGCCGTGTTTGTTTATTTCGCGCTTCACCCCGTCAATTCCTGCCGTGTTGCATGGATTTCACGAAAAAAGGGCTGCCCGTTGCAGACAGTCCTTTTGTTGGATTATTTCACGCGCTCGCAGTACACCGCCACGCGTTTTGTGCCGCTGATGGTGCAGGTCACAAGCGTCAGGTCATAGCCGGAATGGGCAATTTCGTTCGCATCGTTGGGGGAAATCGTGTTTTTCTCCCGCACAACATAGCGGAAAACGTTATTCTCCATGTCCGTGAAGGTAACGGTTGCGTCCAGCGCCAAGCTGCTCAGCTTGCCAAAGTGGTAGGTGTGCGCAATAATAGCGAGGTTGTCCGCGTAGGCGCTGCCGGAATAGCGGCACGGCGACACGCTCAGGTTCTCGTACGACCAATTGCGCTGCACCGGCACTTTCAGCCCCAGCGACGGAATGGACAGCGTGCCGATGTACTCGTGCCCATTGACCTTCTCGCCCGGCATTTCGATTCCCGGCACGCGCTCGTAGAGCTTGCCTGTCGGCGCGGGCGTGGGTGTCGACGTGGGTTCGGGGGACGGTGTCGGTTCAGGCGTTTCGGTCGGTTCGGGGGATTCCGTCGGCATGGGCGTTTCGGTGATTTCCGGCGTGCTCGTCGGATTTGATGTCTGCGCGGCATCCGGCGTGCTCGTCGGCTTCGGTGGATTCGTTGCAGTCCCTGCCGTTGGCGCGCTCGTCGGCTTCGGCGGGTTCGTCGCAGTCCCCGCCGTCTGCGCGCTCGTCGGTTTCGGCGGATTCGTCGCAGTCCCTGCCGTCGGCGCACTCGTCGGTTTCGGCGGATTCGTCGCTGTCCCTGCCGTCGGCGCGCTCGTCGGCTTCGGTGGATTCGTCGCAGTCCCTGCCGTCGGCGTGTTTGTCGGATTCGGCAGGTTCGTCGCAGGATTCGCCGTTGGCACGCTCGTCGGTTTCGGCGGATTCGTTGCAGTCCCTGTCGTCGGCGCGCTCGTCGGTTTCGGCGGATTCGTTGCAGTTCCTGCCGTCGGCACGTTTGTCGGTTTCAGCGGATTCGTCGCAGGATTCGCCGTTGCGGGCGCATCCGTCACAGGGGTGTTCGTGGCGGTTGCGTCATCGCGCGGAATGTCGGTCGTCAGTGCGTCAGTTACGGAGGGCGTGGATGATGCCGGGGTATCCGCTGCAGTGGCATCCGCCGTCGGCGCGTCGGTTATCGGCGCATCCGTCGCGGGTGTGTCTGTCGGCATCATCGTCGCGGTGACTACGGGCGGTGCAGCAGTCTGCTGCGATTCCATCTGCCGCTGAATGCGAATCTGCTCCAGCGCCATCAGCGCATCATCCGACTCCTGCTGCGCGCGGCTGGCATCCCACTGGTTGTAGCCCACCAGCGCCAGTGCCGCCAAAATCAGCACCAGCCCCAGCGTCATCAGCAAATTGCCCTTACGGTTCTTCATGCTCTTGGCTCCATTTCCGGTGCAGAATCCAGCCAATGACGAACAGAATCATGCCCGCACCCGCCAGAATCGGCACCGGCCACCACAGTTGCCCCGTTTCGGGAATCGGGGCGGTCGGGGTCGGCGTGACCGTGCGGCGGTTGGTAATCACATACACGCCGTTTTCGATGGAATATTCCGGCTCATAGTACACATCAGACCCCAGAATCTCGTTGAGGGTGTACACATGGTCAGCCGGCAAATTCTTGAAGATATGATGCCAGTTGTTTTCGCTGTTCAGAATCACCGTGTCGATATGCTGACCGTCCTGCATCAGATGAATTTCAATCTGCACAGGGCGATATGTGCCGCGGTTGTCGTCGTCCCACACCTTGACGCACTCAAGGTCAATCAGCGCGGGTGAACGTTCCAGCTTGATGGTGGAGAGGACATCGTACTGCCACTCGTCGTCCACATTGCGCGTCGGCACAGAGGTCAGGAAGGACTGGAAGCTGTACGCCCAGCCGCCGATGATGACCGGCGTGCCAGAAACAAGGTACAGACCGGGGTTCAGACCCGTAAATGTTACTCTGCCATTTTCGTCCGTCGTGCCGGTGAAATCAGGCGTTTCGGACGCGGTGAGGGCTTTCATCGCTTCGGACGCGGCTGCCCAGTCCGCCGCATTCTTCAGCGCGTTAATGTCGATATTCAGGGTGCTGTACGGGCTGCGCAGGGCGAACCGAGCGTCCGCATCCATGTCCGCCACCTGATACAGCTGGAAGGTCACGCCGGGCAGGTGCGCATCATCCTCGTTGTCATCCGCCTGAATGGCGAACGTCAAGGGGTGCGTCAAATCCACCCGTTCAAAGGCAAGCGCGCAGGGCGCAAGCAGAAGGCAGCACAATGCTGTCAGCAGGACAAGCGCCAGCAGGCGCGAGGGTTTGCGGCTCATCACGACCGCTCAGCTCCTTTCCGCTTCTTGTGTTTCGGGCTGGTCGTTACCAGCATGAGAATGAGGAGAATCAGCAGCATCGGCGCGGCGACAATCGGCGCGACGATGTAGGGGTCAATCACGAGTGCGTCCGCGGAGATGCGCACGGATAGCTGCGCAAGCGACGTTTCGACCCGGTGTCCGCGGACAAGCAGCCGGTGCGAGTTAATGCCGTAGGGCGTGCAGGTGACGAGCGTGCACAAATCCATGCCGTCATAGATTTGCAGTGCGCTGACGTCATGCGGCTCAACAATGAGAATTTGGTCGATTTCATAGGTCAGCACCTTGTCCAGCACGCGGAGGGTGAAGGTATCGCCGTAGGTGAGCTGGTCAAGGTTGGTAAAGAGCTTGGCGGAGGGCAGCCCTCGATGCGCCGAGAAGGCGGAATGCGTTCCCGGTTCGCCGGTCGGCAGGCTTGTACCCTCGATGTGACCGACGGCGACCTGAAGCACGTTGGCGTTCGTCGAGTGATACAGCGGCAGCGTCACGGCAATCTGCGGAATCTCAATCACCCCGATGATGCCCGAACCGCCGACATTCATCACCGCGTCGTACTCCTCGCGCTCCTCGTCGGTCATGATTAAGCGATCGACGGTGGACTGTGCGCGGAGTTTTTCGTTATAATCGTTTGCCGCCGCCCAATCCGCCTCGTAATCCTTCTTGGACTCCTGCTCCACCACCGTGTTGTAGGTAGCTACGGCACGCGACTGGTGGAAGGAATTGTAGAAATCCGACACGGACGGGTACAGAAGGAGCGCCAGACCCACAAACAGCACCACAAACAGCAAAATGGTTGTCATATTGCGCTTCATGAGCCGCCTCCTTTCTGCAAACATACTTCATTTTCCCATTTGGGAATGCCGGGCGGCGGCATTGCGCGCACCGCCCGGCAGGGGTTTCATCAGAACATGGGGATGTTCAACGAATTGCGGGAGAGAAATCAGATTTCGTCCGCTTCGGCCTTGCGGCGAACGATGAGGATGAGCGCCGCGCCCACGAACATCATACCGCCCAGCACGTAGAAGATGGTCGTGCCGATGCCGCCGGTCTCAGGCAGGGTCGCACCGGACTTGTTGACGAGCTTGTTGTTCATCGTAGAAGCCGCCGTGAGTTCCATAGCTGCACTTGCACCGCCAGCAGCTTCCTTGTGGTCTGCCGAAATCGTGATGGTGACAGGATCCAGCGGATTATAGGTAGCAGGAACCGTGGTTTCCTTCAGCGTGTACGTGCCGTGATCCAGACCGATGATGTTAAACGTACCATTGGCTTCCGTAATCATTTCATTGTTTGCGACATCCGTATAGGTATCATTCGGCTTCGTGGTGCCTGCGACAACGTAATTGCCATCGGCATCCTTCCACAGCGGAACAACACGATCATTTTGGTCATAAAGCGTGAAGCCAGCGCCAGCCAGTTCTTTGCCTGCTTCAGCCGTGTTCGCATACTTCGTGTTGTTCACAACATAGGTGAAGAGCCACACATGGTCTTCCGGCGTTTTGCCCATGCCATCAGCATTGGGGTTGTTGGAGTATTCCAAATCGACGCTGTTCTTGTTGTCCGTGCTGGTTGCGCTCGCGTTGAAGACCTGCGCTTCTTCGTTCAGATACGCCGTGTAAACAACCTCAACCGTAATCTTGTCCGTAACAAGGATGCTGGTGTTTTCTCTCATCACCTTCTTCAGGTCTTCGATTGTGAGCGTCCAAGACGGCTTATCCTGATTTTCACCAACCTTGCCTGCGCCCTTCTGACCAGGCGTTGCAGTGCAAACATAATCGGTAGCTTTCAGTGCGATGCCGTTCACCTTCACAGAATCAATCTGAACAAAGGTAATGCCCTTGGACATGGTGTCGTTGAAGACCAGCTTGTACGTCGGATAGTCATTATAATCCGCATTGACCGGAATGGTTGCGACCAGACGGAACTTGAAGTTTTCAAACAGCGCGTGGTCGGCACTCTCGCCCCAGCCTTCCGGATTCACTTCTCCGCCGTTCTTTTCGGCATCAGCAACTTCGTCCTGTACCTGCTTGTCCACAGAGGGCTTTTCAGACTTTGCAGTCGCAACGATGTCCTGATCCAGCACCTTTACAATCAGCAGCGTGGCAGCGCCGTCCTTGCCTTCCAGCTTTGCCTGATTGTCCCGCACAAGGTAATAGCCAGGGGTCAGTTTCTTGCTCTTGCCGGGGGCTGCTTTGGTGGAAGAGAACTTATCAACCGGAGTGGAGTCAGCATACCAATACTTCGTGATTTCAGCCAGCTTTTCCTGATTCGTGCCCGAAACAGTTTTCAGAGCCTCCAGAACAGCGTCCGGCACAGGATCACCAGTCCTGACCGCAGCAGTGTCGTTCTTGGCGTTTGTGCCCCACTTGACGCTCGTCAGCACTTTTTCACCTGCATTTGTCTCAACATCAGCAGTGAAAATCTGGTACACTTCGTATTCGTGTGTCACATCGTCCTTCGGATTTACCTGAATCGTAAAGCCGGTAGCAGTCGGCGTAGTGCCTTCCGCGCCCGTAGACGGATTTTCCACTTCCGTTGCGCCTGCGACAGTGACCATGCTCAGCACGAGCATCATGGCCAGCAGAATTGCCCAAAACTTTTTCATGGTTTTTCTCCTTTTCGTTGTCGTTTTTCATTCATTGGGAAACATTTTTCGGGGATTACCGGGGTTGCCTACGTCGGGAGGTCTCCTGACGTATAGCTGCTATGCTTTTTTCATTCCTCCTCCCGTCGTTTTTTTCCCCATGTTTATACAAGGGCTTTCGCCCGCGTATACGGATTGAGCTGCCCCGGAAGGGGGGCTGCCGACTGCTCAGCAGCCTTCCCTCCGGCGTTTGATTTCCTGCCCCAGCAGCAATGCCGCCGCTGCCATCAGCAGCAGACCACCCAGCGTGAACGGCAGTGTGCCGATGCCGCCCGTCTCGGGCAGCGTGTAGGTAATGGGTGTGTTCGTAATCTGGAAGACGCGATTTTCGCTGTTCGCGGGAATCGGCGCGGTGTTCGTAGCGTTCGGGTCGTCCGTCACCAGCTGCCAGCCGCTGCCCACCGGGGTCTGCTCCTTGGCGTAGTAGCGGTAGATGTTGCCCTCCGCGTCATATGCCGGGAGATTGTACCACTTGTAGCCCCACCAGATGTTCTTGCTGCCTTCCGGCGCGGTGTATTCAACCACTTCGCCAAACTGCCAGCCATCCAGATTCTTCGTGACGACCTTCCCCGCTTCCGCGTCCCAGCCAAGGGTAACGGTCGCGATGGTCTTGTCGCCGTCCGCCGCCGCTTCCGCGGTGGTCTGCTTGAGCGTCAGCGTGATGTCCGGGAGGTTCGCGGGATTCAGCGTGAACTGATTGTCCAGCGACGTCCAGACCTTGCGGGCGCTGACGTCGGTCAGGGTGTTGGTGACGGTGAGTGTCTTGACGTTCAGGTTGATTTCCGGCCGTTCGCCGTTCGTCGGGTCAGAAGCCGAATGGACTTCGTTGCCTTCCGCGTCCACTTCCTTGACGTAGTAGTACCATTCGCCGCTTGCGCCTGTATCCTTGTCGAACCAGTAGCGCGGCAGGCGGGTCAGCGTCAGCGTTGCGGCGTCGGTCGGCGTGTTCGTGCCGACCGTCAGCTTCACGGTGCCGTCCGGCAAGAGCGTCGCGTCCATGTTCGCTTCCAGCGCGCCCAGCAAGGGCGTGTAGCGTTCGTGTTGGGGAAGACCAGCGCCGTCACGCTTTTCGCGCCAGATTTGCAGGTACACGACGGTATTGCGAACATTCAGCGGCAGTTCGCTTTCGCTGCCTACGGGGAAATACGCCTGCTTGAACTGTTTGGTGATTTTCAGCCTCGTCGGCGTGTTGGTAATTGTGCCGATTTCGTTGAAGCCCAGCTCCAGCTTGCCGTCCGGCAGGTTGTTCAGGTAGCCCGCCAGCTCCACTTCGCGGATGATGAAGGACGCACTGTTGTAGCCCGGCAGATTCCGGATGGTCACGCGCCACGGTTCATCCGCCTTCGCCAGCCCCGACACATGCAGGTAGGGCGCGCCGTTAATCTGCACCAGCTCCGCCGTGAGCGAACTCGGCGTGCAGATAACGTTCTTCAGGCTGAAGTAGCTCTTTTCCAGCAGGTTTTCCGTTTTCCACTGCGTGGAGTAGACTTCCTGATACTTCATCATGACTTCAAGGTAGATGTCCTGCATCATGCCCTCTTCGCCGAACGTGTCCGCGTCCGCCCATTGCTTGACAATGCTGATGCTCTTGGGCACGTTGGTGATGGTCACGTTGTTTTCCGTCGTATCCTTGAAGGTGATGTAGAGAGTCGAGCCGACGAGTTCGCTTTCATCCGCCGTCATCACCGGCGTGTAGCGGTCCAGCGTGTCGTTGCCGACGCTCGTGCTTTCGAGGATGTAATAGCGGTACTTGCGCAGGCTGCCGTCGGGATTGAGGGTCGTGTCGTACAACGGCAGGTTGTCGATGGTCAGCTTCCAGCCGTTTTCCGCCGACAGGACGTAATTCTGCTGGAAGGGGTCATAGCACCAGTTGTAGTGCACCACGCCGTCCGAATCCGTCCAGTTTTCGCCCCAGACGTTGCGGAAGAGCGAAATCGACACCTGCTTGATGTCCAGCGGGTTCTGTGCGCCGTCGTACTCCACTTCTTCCGCCCACTGCTTCACAATGTTGAGCTTGCCGGTCTGCACGTTGGTGATGGTTGCGCTTGCGTCCGCGATGGTGACTAAGAAGCTTCCTTCCATTTGTGACGAAGAGGCTTTGAACGCATCCTTTGCCTTGATTGGCTCGCCAGCCGAATTGAGTTCAAGGACGTCGCCCACTTCTTTCGGCCAGTTCGCCGAGAAGGTGTAACTGGGGAGCGTACCGCTCACAGGGTCTTCCGTCAGCTCATAGGTGTAAACATGCGCCGTGTGAATAGAGCCGTCCGGATTATACTCAACATAGTACGCTTCCAGCGGTTGCGTTGTCGTCCAGTTTCCATTCGCATCCGGCATTATTTCAACGGTACTCGGATTGGGGTCGTAAGTTATCCACCCTTTTGTTTTATCCCATGAATGCGTTGTCTCAGTCAAGTTGAGCGTAACCTTTTCCGGCTTCTCGTTGACATTGACCCATTCTTTCGTCAAATTGAGGTTGAGATTTCCCACTTCATACCCCGGCAGGTTCTTCGCGTGGATGTTCGCCGTTCCGCCGTCCGCAGGCTGGTTCACCGCACCGGTTGTTTTCTTGACAAGCGTAGCGTCGCCTGTGTAGCTCACCTGATACAGATACGGGTTTAGCGCACCATTAATCGTTTCGTACCCCTCTACGATGTAATAGTAGTACGGCTTCTTCGCCGCTTCGCCGTTCTCATTCACCGTAAAGTAGTACTTCGGCAGGTTGTTGAACTCCCAAACCGGTTCTTCGCCGCCCTCCGTCCAGTTTTTCGTGACGTAGGTGTACTGCTGATCAGCCGTCTTGATGGGATTGCCATTTCTGTCAAAGGTGAGCTGCTTTTTCGCCTGAATCAAGCAGAACGTCAGCTCATCCCTATCGCGGAAGCGCGCCCAAGTCTTGTCCACCTTGACGTTGAACCGCTCGACGTAGTAGTTCTTTTCGGTCACTTCCGGGAGCGTGTCCGTCAGCGGCTGGCGGTAAATTTCCTTGATATCGGTCAGTGCCGCGTCTGTGAAGTAGTCCTCCGGCTTCTGCGGGAAGTCCGCAGGCAGATGCTGCGTGCCGAAGTAGCCGTCAATCGCCGCTTCCGACACCTCGTAGGTGTACGCCCACGCGGATTTCACCGTGCCGTCGGCGTTGTATTGCGCATAAACCGACTGCGTTTCGTTCCAGTCTGCCCAAAGCGCCGTGTACGTTGCTGTGGTGTCCAGCTCGATTGTCTTTGTGGCGGGCGTTTCCGCTGTCCAGCCCGTATCCGGGGCATAGACATGGCGGGTGCGCGTCACGGTAATCTTCGCCTTCGTGCCTTCCGGCGTGGGCTTGTCCGCAGGATTGCCGGAAGCGTCCAGCCACTGCTTCGCCACGTTGAAGCGGTACAGACCTTCCTTCTCGCTCGTCAGCTTGTTGTTCGTCACGGTGACGGTGGTGCTGGTGTTCGCATCGCCCTCCGTCGTCACGAAACCGTCCGCCGGGCTATAGCTGACGCTGAACGGGAGGGTGGCTTCGTTTTGGTACTTGACCTCCTCCACCTTGTAGCGGTAGCTTTGCCTGATGGGCTGATTCTGCTCGTCGAAGCCCGTCACAGCGTACTTCGGGAAAGTGCCGAACACGACCTTGCTTGTGTTCAGGCTGCTGATGCTCATGACCCTCGTGACCGCCTGGAAGCTGTCATCCGCGACCCACGCGCCGTTCTCCTGCTTTTCGCGGGTCAGGCGGAAGGTCAGCGTATCCTGCATGTTTTCAGGCTTCGCGCCTTCACCCCAGCGCTTCTCGGCTTCGATGGTCAGCTTCGCGATCTCGTAGTTCCGCAGCGTCGCCGTGCCGCGTGCGTTCTGCGTGTCCGCCTTCGGATTGGCGGGATTCCCGTCCGTGAAGTACTCGCTCGGGTGCTGCGGGAGACCGCTGTATGCCAGCTGGCAGTAGAAGCCGCTCGGCACGTTCAGTTCCCGGAGGCTGTAGGTGTAGGCGCGGGCGTTTTGGACAACGCCGTTTTCCATGGCGACCGTGTAGGTTTCCAGCCCCTCGAACTTGGCGCTCCATTTGTTCGCTTCTGCCAGCGTGACCGTGTCGCGGCGTTCCGTGCTGCCCTTCGTCCACGCGCCGTTGACGTAATCCCAGCGCGTCTTGTAGAGCGCGACCTGTACGCCGCCGAATTCCTCGGTAATCGTGTGCTTTGTGCCATCCGGCGCGTACCATTCCTTGGACAAGTCGATGCTGATTTCGCCGTACTTGTCCTCCGGACGGTAGACGTTGGTCAGCGTCGCCGTGACCGTGCCGGTGGTTTTGCTGGCGTTCGGGTCGATGGTGTAGGTGATGCCGGATGTGGTGTAGCTCGGCACTTTGCCCTCGACGATGTAGTAAATGTAGTAGAGCTTGTTGCCGTTCGCGTCCGCGCCGGTGGATTCCAGCTGCGACCACTGGGTGTGCCAGCCGTTCGCTGCCGTCAGCGTAGCCTCGCGACCGCCGTAAGCGTCGTCCGGGTGCTGGCGAATTTTTGCCCACTGCGCATCGGTGAACTGCGTGACCTGCGTCGGCACTTCGTCAACCGGCGTACCTTCCGGGGTCATCGTGATGCTCACGTTGTTATAGTAGCGACCGTCCTGCCATTTCCCTTCCCAGTTTTTCCACTGCAAGCAGAAAATTACTTTTTTCTGATGCGTCATCTTGGTGGTGTAAACGAACTGTTTTCTCGACGTATCTTGCGGTTCCAAGACCACTTCTTTTCCGTCTACGCGAGCCACAATACGCGCAGCGTTGTCAAGTGCGCCATCAAGCAAGTTCAGCGTTAGCGTAACGTCCTGATTCTCCGGGAACTGTCGCGCAACCTTCGTGCTATTGTTGACCATTTCCGCAGACAGGATGCATTGCGGATTCTGCGTTGCATCCGTGTTCAGCACGTCGGTATACTGCTCCTGCGTCAGCGCATAGCGGCGAAGCATCACGAGGACGCTGGCAGGGCGCGCATTCTCATGGGCGTCGTCGCCAGCCCAGTTCTTCTGCACCTCCATGTCGTGGCGATCCTTGCTGTTCTTCACCTGAATGTTGATGCTCGCAGAGCCGTTGACGGTGTGCGGTCCATCCACCACGCCTTTGATGCCGGAAGCAGTCATGAGCTCCTGCAGCCGACTCTTCGAAATCGTGCCGAAGTTGCCATTGTTGAGACCGTCCGGGTATCTCGCCGGGTGTTCTTCGGTATCGTCCGCTCGCGGAACGATGTGGAAGACGACCAGCGGGCGATCCTCCAGCACGAGGTGGTACGGCTCGACTGCATGCGTTTCCGCCAGCATGTACGCGACGTTCGGGTCGAGGGGACGCTCGTTCAGCTTCGCCGAATTGTATTGGTAAGTAATCATACCGCTTTGATCCGTGTAGACCTTACCATTTTCGCCGCCAACCGCCTCGAACTTGTTGGTTGCCGTGTTCCATGCGTAGAGGGTGAACTCCGTTCCCGGCAGCAGCAGCGAGGTGTTCGCGCTGTCCACCTTGCGGATGACCAGATTGTTGTGGATGTAGCCGCCGCCCTGACTGAAGTAGTCGTTATTGCTGTTGTTCAGTTCGGTACTTGAGCTGTCTTTTCCTTCAAGGTTTGCGTGGTTTCTCAACGCCGGACTGATGCCCTTGTGGTTCACGTCGTTGAAGTTGTACTCGTTCGTCACCTCAGGCGGCAGCAGAATGTTCTCCTGCGCCGTGTATTCCAGAATCAGCGCCTTGCCGTCCGGAACGGTGACGGTTATGTTCAGGGAACGTTGAGCGGGAACCGTTCCTTTTACCTTCTCACTGTAATTGTAGTTGGAATTACTGAAGACGTTTTCCGTTTCCGTGAACTCCATCTTCCAGAGATACTTCTCTATCTCTGCGCCGCGCAGCAGATGCCCCTTGCCGCTTTCATCAACGTCCAGAATCGGATTGCCGTTTTCATCCTTCAACGCCTCATAGAGCCTGAAGGAACCTTCATCCAACGTCACATTGCGCAGATAAGGATACACGCCAGCCAATCCAAGAACGTCATAGGTCAGCGTATCCGTCAGCCTGAGCGTGCTGGATGCCGGATTCAGCTTCGCGCCTGCCTGGTTGATGTCGATGGTGTAGGTGATTCGCGCCTGCTGGTCGCCGCCCTTGACGCTGTAGCCCTTCTGGACGTTCACCGCCTCGACCGTCTCTTCCTCGTAGGTCAGCTCGGTCTTCTGCTCCTTGTGATAGAGCGCCGCGTCGTATCTCACGTCCAGCTGGTTGTTCAGCACGCCCAGCGCCAAACTGCCGTTCACTGCGGTTGCCAGGAAGTCGTCGGCAATCTTGCAGTGAACCTTGACGGTCATATCCGCCTTGCCGTTGAGGATCGTTTCCGAACCGCCGGTATTCTCATTCGGCTTCATGGAGATGTTGATTCTCTGCTGCTGCTGTGCGCCTTCGCCCACCGCCGCCAAATCAGCCTTGATGGAAATGCGCTGCTCGCCCCACTCGTTGCTGACCTCATAGCCATCCGGAATCGTACCGGCATTGTCCAGCTTCTTATTGACAACGGTCATCTTCGTGCTGTCCGTTTCGCTAAGAATCAGCCTCGAGCCGCCGTATTCGATGTACTCCACCACAATGTGCGGCGGGAGCGTTTCGGTCAGGGTGATTTCGTCGTGCGCCACGCCATCATTGCGCAGGAGGATGGTCCAGTACAGCTCGTTCTCATGGATGATCTGTCCGTTCAAATCACCAACGCCATGGTTGCCGAATTTCTTCTCCACCAGGTCGTTCGGGGCGGCCTTGTACCACGCGTCTCCGTTTTTGCCCGCGTTAACAGCCGTGTTCTTGAAGTCAACCCCGCTCGTGCGGGACTCTTCCAAATAGATGGTCGTCTGATACGGGAGCGTAACGCTTGTCGTCGCGTTCACATCCGTATTGGCGTCGTTCAGCACAACGCCTTCGCCCGTCGTTTCAAACCGGAAACCATAGTAGTAGCCTTCCGTCAGCGTCGTTTCCGCAGACACCACCATCGTGCCTTCATTTTTGCCCTGACTGTCGCAGGTCAGCAGCGTAATGGTGTACGGCACATTCTGCGCATCATGCTTTTGCACAACATCGAGGTCTTTGATGGCGTTGAGCAATGTCTGCGCCTGAGCCGCCGTCATGTAGTGCTGCATGATTTCTATTCCGTTTTTCCATTCCACCTTCTTGTCAAGCGTATCGCCGAAGTTCAGCTTATACTGAACATCCTTCGTCGCCGGGAAGGTGTACGTCGCGTTCCACGCTACCGGATACAGACCATCGGTGTATTCGCCGTTCTTCGTCGGATCCGCCGGCATACTTGCGTCAACCGACTTCACCACATTGTAACGCTTGTCCTGCCCTACATTCGCGGTGCTTGTCTTTTGTTCGCCGTCGAATTCCGCCGTGTTTGTAATCTGTTGATCCTGCGCGGTTGCTTCCACCGGCGTTTTGTATTGGATTACGATCTTAGCGGTGGTGTCCTTGAATTTCAGCTGCGGTTTGCCGTCCACGCCGGTTTCCACGGTAAAGTAATCCGTGTAGTTTTCAGCGGTGATAGGCGTGTTATTCGCCGTGATTTGCGACACATAGCCCTTGCCGTCCGTCTTCGAAAACAGCAGACTGCCGTTTTCGTCCACAATCTGGTCGAACATCGTGTCCGTCAGCGTCTTGTCCTTGATGTTGAAACGGTTTTCGTTGACGGTGAGCGTCCACTGAATGCAACCCTCATTGCTGTTGTACCCGCTGCTCTTTTGCAGCTTTTTAATCTGAACGTCAGTAGGGTTGCTGTTAGAGGAATCCTGGGAATGATCCCACTTTCCGCCACTCTGCGCAGTGAAAGTATTTGTCAGCTGATCGTATTCACCGGTCATTCCGTCCTTGTCGAACGTGTATTCATACTTAATTTCGTATGTTTCATTTGCCGAAAGAGGCGGCAGCACATAGTCCGTCGTCATGGTATAGACCTTGCCGCTTTCGTCCGTCGTGTTCGCATAAACGTAGTGAATGTGCGTTCCCGTCGTACCGCAGGCGCATGTACCGTCCGTCTTGATTTCTGTCGAAGCAGAGTCAACAGCCGGCACCTGACTCCAGTTAGAGTGTACTTTAACCTCCGTGACGGTCATGTTTGTCAGGGCCATTTGCTTATTCACAGCCGTCATGACGTCTTGAGCAGTCGCGTTCTTGCCGTTCGTGCCCTTTGTGGATTCAATTTTGACGGTATACTCAATCGTTCCTTTTTCCCAGTTGACATTGGCCCCGCTTTTCCAAGTTCTCAAATCGCTGAGGAGGGAGTTGTTGCCCCTGTCGATGTCCTCCCACTTCACGGTAGTCGATGCGCCACCGAACTTAATGGTCAGGTCGTCGTTGCCCAGATTCTCAACATCGTCCTTGCGGATTTCGGCGCTCATCTTCATGGTGCCGGTGCGGTCGTCATGGCTGGGGTTGTTCCGGACAAAGTCCATATACTCGTCGGTGAACCACATTTCAACTTGTTTCGTTGCGGGATTATACTGGAACTTAAACGCCGGCTTTTCATTGCTGAATTTGGCGTCCGTGCCCGACCAGACAGAAGTGCTGTCCGTTTTGATATGCGTATTCTCTGCCGGAATAATAATCTTGTTGCCTTCGCCATGGCGCAGAATAGCTTCATCCGAAATCTTGAAGTCCGCTGCGAAGCTATAGTTGTACGCATTGGCATTTTCCGGAAGTATGATGTTCGATACCGTAATATTGGTAATCTGCATGCCGCTCTCGCTGACGGCAGGCGGTTCGTTCGCCATCATCAGGAAACCCGGGTCGAGTCCAAGCGACGGCATCATCATGTCGTCCGGCTTCGCGGCATCAGCGTCCATCGACGGAATCACCGTAAGCGCAGGTGTCGGGGACGGCTCGTCCATCGGGGCAGTAGTTTCGGCGGCGTTTCCCGTCGGCGCGGGCGTTACAGACGGCGCAAGCGTCGGTTCTTCCGTAGGCGCTGGCGTTGCTGTGGGCGCTTCCGTGGGCGTTGCCGTTGCTTCGGGCGCAGCCGTCGGCTCGGCTGTCACTTCAGGGGCTGCCGTCGGCTCAGCTGTCGCTTCAGGGGCTGCCGTCGGCTCAGCCGTCACTTCGGGGGCTGCCGTCGGCTCAGCCGTCACTTCGGGGGTTGCCGTCGGCTCAGCCGTCACTTCGGGAGCTGTCGTCGGCTCAGCCGTCACTTCGGGGGCTGCCGTCGGCTCAGCTGTCGCTTCGGGGGCTGCCGTCGCATCGGGGTTCGGGGTCGGGTCATAGTAGCAATCCGCCGTGTGCGTGTGCTCTTCTTTGCCGCAGATATAGTGGCGTTCGTAGCAGTCCGCCGTGTGATGATGGCCGGAATCCTCCGCCGTCACCGTCACAATGCATTCATTTGTATGCTGATGCCGCAGCACCTGAATGTAGCCGCAAGTGTAGTAACCGGTTTTCGCATCGACGCAGGACGCGGAATGCGTGTGCACTTTCGCCGGGTCGGGATAGAGCTTGCATTTCAGGTCGCCGCGCACCATCTCGTAGCAGGAATCATCATGCGTGTGTGCGCCTTCGCCCTCAAACAGACCGCAAGTCGGTTCTTCCGTCGTCGGATAGCAGGCATCCGTATGGTGATGCGCGCCCTCGCCTTCCGTCAGGCCGCAGGTGTACGTCCGGGTCACTTCGTAGCAGCTGTCATCATGGACATGCGGCATGTCAGAGTTCGTCGCAACGTCCTCGGTGCAAATCAGCGTGCGCGTTTCCGTCACGCAATCCGCCGTATGCTGATGGCCTTCGCTCTCAAACAGACCGCAAGTCGGTTCTTTCGCCCGATAGCACGCATCCGTGTGGATGTGCCCCTCGCTTTCCGGCAGCGTGCAGGTCAGCTGTTTCTCCCAATTGTAGCAGGCATCCGTGTGCTTGTGCATCGGATGCTCCTCCAGCGTGCAGATAAGAACGCCGTTGCTGTCGTAGCACTTCTCGTCATGCTCGTGGATGTAGCCATCCCAGTAGCCGCAGCTGAGTTCACCCTGCGCATTATAGCAATCGGAGGAATGGTGGTGGGGCTCAAAGCTGCAGCGCATAATATCGGTAAAGACTGTCTCCGCCTCGCGCTCGGAAATCAGGCAGGTCAGCTCGTCCACATAGCAGTCCGCCGTGTGGGTATGCTCCTCCAGCCCGCAGTACGTCTCCGCCGCCATCGTCAGACCCGGCATCATCAGCACATAAGACGTGCAGATGGCGACAACGAGTGCCAGCGCCGTGACCGTCTTGAGCAGACGTATCCGGCGCTTCCGCTGCGCAACGTATTTTTCTGCTAATTCCATGAGTTTGCGGTTCATGTCAGCATCCTCCGATTCTGGAACCTGTGTTCCTCTTCTTGCTGTATTTTACTTACGTTATTGCAGGAATCCAATGCGGTTCAGCGGCCAAATGCGGAGCGTTACGCGCCCCATAATCTGCTCTTCGGACACTGGGCCAACCAGTGTGCTTCGGCTGTCGCGCGAGGTGGAGCGGTGATCACCCAGAACAAAATACCGCCCGTCCGGCACTTGGTACGGCAGCGTGATGGAGCAGTCGCCCAGCGCGCGGTCGGTGATGTACGGCTCATCAAGCAGTTCGCCATTGATGTAGACGTTGCCGCTTCCGTCGATGTTGACCCACTCGCCCGGCAGGCCGATAACGCGCTTAATCAGCACCTTATTGTTGTAGTAAAAAGCGATAATATCGCCGCGCTGCGGATTTGACCTGCGCACGACCATTGTGATTTCGCCCTGCCCGACCACCGGCGTCATTGACGTGCCGGTGATTTGCAGGATGGGCATGACCATGGTTGCAATCAGCACCGCAACCGCCGCCACCACCAGCAGCGTATAGAGCGTGCTGCGCAGGGCGCGGTTGTAGCTGTGCTTGCGCTTTTCATGCTTCAGTTCCGTTTCCAATTGTGCGGATGTGGGGTTCATTTCCCGCAGCAGGTGGGCGCGTTCCGCCGCTTCCTGCGTGTCGTTAAGCAATTGTTTGCCCGTTTTCTGCTGATTCTTGTCTTCTGACACCTGCGCGCCCTCCCTTCTGCCATGTTTCTTTACTGCTGATTGGCGGCTTTCTTTGCGCGCGCGAGGATTTCCTGCGCTTGGCTTTCTGCCGCGCTGATTTTCTCCTGGCACAGCCGCTCGACGTTCTGCTGATACTGTTCCGCGGCCTTCTGCGCCGCCTCAAACACGCCGTTTAGCTTCAGCGACGCTTCCGCGATCGAGCCGCACGTTTCCAGCTGCAGCTGCCGACTTTGCAGCGCCGCTTCTGCCGCATTCAGCCGCTGCTCCAGTGCTTCAAATTCCCGTGCCTGTTCCAGCAGCAGTTCCAGCAGCTCTGCGCGTCCCAGCTTCCGCAGTTCCTTCTCTGTCACAGTTCACGTCTCCTTCACATGTAACTCATTTATTGTTTCTCGATATGTAATTCGCCAGATTTCCGGCAAATCACAGTTCGAGTTCTTACATAGTTTATTATACCATCAAATCTTCAACTGTCAAGACGGAAAAATAACATTTATTATGCTCATTTGGTGCATTTTTGTGTGTTTTGCCATACTTTCGTGTGGCAATTTTGTCATTTCCACCTGTTAACGGCTTGTTAGTTTCCTGAGTATTGTTATTTGCATGCTAAAACTATCGTAATAGGAATATTCTTTTGTCTGTTGCTTTCCTCGATTTTTCGTAATTTTCGTTCAGTGTACGCAAATCTTCGACCGGTTTTTCTTTGTTTCCACGCCATTCGTTCGTCTTTTTCAATGTAACATTCCAAACTTGGTAAACAGAAAACAGCAAAATATTGTTGATTCACAAAAAAAGCAGGAGCAACCCGCAAATCGTGCTGCTCCTGCCAAATATTCTGTTATCCATTCGGGTTTGCGCTGTCGTCATCCTGGCGATACTGATCTGTACGGCGACGATGGCGCGGCGCTTCCTCTGCCGATTTCGCCACCGGGCGCGCATACGGATTCTCCATCGTCGTCGTGCTCTTCGGCGCGGCAGTGGACGGGGTCTCCTGCGGCTTCGTCAGGGGCTGAATCGGCGTGCGATAACCGACTTGCGGTCGGTTCTGCATGTCCTGCGTCTGCGGAACGGGTGTCGCCGGGCGCACCTGCACAGGCGAAACGCCATTATTCGTCTGCGGACGCTGCTGCGGGGTCGTGTACGCGCCTGTGCGCATCTGCTGCGGCTGACCCGCCTGACGTGCAACCGGACGATCCGCATTGCGCGCTGCCTGTGCGCGGCGCTGTGCCGCCTTCATGGCAACTTCACGCTGTTTCTTCTGGTATTGCATGAAGGCGAATCCGCCGCCGCCCAGCAGCAGCACGACCGCAATCACGATGAAGATAACCAGCCCGCTGTTGCCGCTCTCATTCACCACAGGGTACGTCGCGGCTGCGGTGGGCAGCGGTTCGAGCGTCGGTGTGGACGAAGCGGAAGGCGTCGGCGTGGCGGTTTCCTGCGCGGTGGCAGTTGTGGGCGAAGTCACCGGACCGGGCGTTGAAAAGCCTTGCCACGGCACATAGCTGACCGTTGCGCCGCTGCCCTTCCAGTCGTTGATGGTCTTGTCTTCTTCCGGAATCAGACCGCTGGTCGGTTTTGCAGTAGCATTCCCCGTCGTGTTGTTCTGGATGCCCTGAATGTACTCGCTGCTTTGCAGGAACTCTTCCAGCTCCTCCACCGTCATCCAATGGAAGTATTTTCCGTTGACGTAACCTTCTTGGTCATTGTAGCGGATGTGATACCACGTTTCGCCGTCCGTTCCGGTCGTTGTGCCGAGGACAAAGCAGAACGCGTAGTTGTACAGCTTTCTGATACGGCTCGCGTTCATGCTGGGCTGCTGGCGGAAGTTGACCGAGGTCGTCGTAGTCACATAGCCGTAGCTGGAGTAGTTCGTTGGGTCGTAGGGCTGGGGCGTGGTGACAAGCGTGGGTGCGGGCGTGGCGTTCAGGTTGTTCAGGTACGCCTCGATTTCCGCCTGCGTCATGAAGCGGAGCATGTCATAGCGCACATAGCCCCACTGCCCATTATACTGCACGCGGTGCCACGGCATACTGCCCAGATAATCCTGCCCGGAGACGTAGACAACTTCGCCCTGCATCAGGTATGCCTCAATCGCGCTGAAGTCGCCCGCCATCTGCCGCAGCGGCACGTTGTTGCCCACGGCGTAGGCGTAGCCCATCTCCTGTGCGGGAACAGGCGTCATGTACGGCGTGGGGCTGGGCGTGGGCGTGCTGCGGGACTGATTCCACTGCTGAATGTACACCTGCGCCTGCGCGTCGGTGACGTAGCGGAGGTTCGCGTCCGGCACATAACCGGACGTCCCTTCCAGCGTGGTCACAATGTCCCACGTTTCGCCTGCCGTGTTCAGCTGGCTATTCACATACACCAGCACATTCGCCTGCAGCGTCGCCATGACGTAGTTGCCCGTGCCGATGCCGGTGCGCATTTCGGTTTCGCGCGTAGTGACGGCATATCCCTCATACGGCACAGCGGTCGGCGTCGGGGTCGGAGCCTCGGTCGGGGTCTGCGTCGGCGCGGCGGTCGCCACCTGACGATACCAGAAGGCAATATCCGCCGCATCCATGCTCAGCGTGCCGTCTTGGAAAACAGTCAGGGTGATTTGCTCGCTGCCGGGAATCAGCTCATAGCCATCCCACAAATTCGTCGGCATCGGGCGCAGGGTGTATGTGCCGGGGGCGAGCGTCATCGATTGCGCGTTCGCCACCGGGCTGCCGTAGCTGTCCAGATACTGGATGATGATGTTCGCGTTCTGTGGCGCGGCAGTCGGGGTTGCCGTCGGCACTTCCGTTGGAATTTCGGTCGGAATCGCCGTCGGGGTCTCGGTCGGAATCGGCGTTGCCGTCGGCACAGGCGTTGCGCCGGTGGATGCGGCATACGCGTCGCTTTCCGCCTGCGTCATGATGGTCAGGAATTCGCTTTTGATGTAGCCGCTCTGTCCATCCACCATGACGACGCTCCACCGTTCGCCCTTGTCATTCAGCATTTCGTTGACGACGTAGACGTTCGAGCCATTCGCCAAGCGCTTGATGACCGTGTTGCTCTTGCTGGTCGAAGCCTCGCTGCGGAACGCCACTCGATTGCCGTTGATGGTCGCGTAGCGGTTGACCGGCTGCCCGACGGGAATCGGCGCTTCAGTGGGCGCAGTGGTCGGCGTTTCGGTCGGAATCGGCGTATTCGTGGGCGCTTCGGTCACGGGAACATCCGTCGCAGCGCTTTGAACCGGGCGGTAATAGAACGCAAGGTCTTCCGCCGTCGCTTCGTCACCGTTGATGGCAATGGTGCCGTCCGCATAAATCGTCAGGTCGAACGACGTCCAGCTGCTTTCCAGCTCGTAGCCGGGAATGCTGTCATACGCGGGCGTGACGTGGTACGTTCCCGGCACCAGCTCCGCCACGCTTGCGTCAGCAATCTCCTCGCCAAGCGTGTTGTAGTAGCGGATGGTGACGGTCACGAACTGCTGCGCGGGCGCGGGGGTATCGGTCGGCGCTTCGGTCGCCGGAACGTCGGTCGCAGGCACGTCCGTCGCGGGTGCAGGCGTGTCCGTCGGCGCTTCCGTCGCGGGAACATCCGTCGGAGTCTGCACCGGGTGGTAGTAGAATCCGACCGCATCCGCCGGAATTTCTTCGCCGTCCATGTACAGCGTGCCGTTCGCATCCACCGTCAGGTCAAACTGCGTCAGGGTGCTGTCCAACTCGTAGCCGGGGATTTCGCGCTCCGGAATCATCGGATACGTCCCCGGCAGCAGTTCCTTCACCACCGGGTCGGCAATTTCCACGCCGCTCATGTCGAAGTAGTGAATCGCCACCGGCATCGTCTGCGGGGCGGGCGTGTCCGTCGGCGCAGGGGTGTCCGTCGGGGCTTCGGTCGCGGGTGCTTCCGTCGTGGGAATATAATAGTAGAAATACACCTCGCTCGGCGTCGCGATACCGCCGGAAACGTTCACTTCCACCGTGCTTTCCGTGCCGGGCATCGGCACATAGCCGTCCGCCATGCCCTGCGGATTCGCCGTCACAAGGTGTCTCCCCTCGCCCAGCGTCAGCGTGTCGTCCATCGCAACAGGCTCACCCTCGGAGTTGAGGTAGTGCACGGGCACGTTCACTTCGGTCGGCTGCGGGTCGGCATAGAAGAAGGACACACTCGCCAAGTCGGTCGTACCGTCAGGACGCAGCGTGACCGTCTGCGGATTTTCGCTGATGAGGTCGTACCCGCCCACGCGGTCGCTGGCGGTATAGATGTAGTTCACGCCCTCGGTCAGCGTCTGCGACTGCTGATCCAGCAGCGTGCCGTTCTCGTGATAGTAGAACACGTCGATGTTGGATGTTACCGGCTGCGGCGTGGCATAGTGGAACACAACGGGATTCACGCTCGCCGTGCCGCCGTTGTCCACCCACACATGCACCGTATCCTCGCCGACAAGCTGATACCCAGCAGTCATCGCGCTATTGGCGGTGACATAGTTGTCGCCCTGATTCAGCGTCACATACTGCGTGTCCAGAATCGTGCCGTTGTCATCCAGCTGATACAGCACGGTCACTTCCGCCTGAATGACGGGCGGCTCGGTCGGGGCTTCGGTTGGTACTTCCGTCGGCGCTTCGGTCGGCTGCTCCGGCACGGCGTAGACAAAGCGCACCTCGCTCGGCGACGCGTTGCCCATGCTGTCCACAAACACATCCACCACACCGGACGCAGGTTTGACAAGCAGATAATTCCACGGCACAACACTGGAATTGGCGTACACTTGGGTAGTCGCGTTCGTCAGGCAGCTTGCGTACTGGAAATCCAGCTGCTGGCCATCCTCCGTCACATAGTACACCGGCACGTTGACACTCTCCTGCGCGGGCGTTTCGGGCATTCCCTGCGACGAGAGGTACAGCGGGAACATCCCTTCATAGACGCTGTTGCAGTAATAATCCACTTCATACGAATACATCGGGTCAAGGGCAGTCGCATCCTGCGTCCACATGATTTCCGACGCATAATCTTTCAAGTAGAAGGTATACGCCGGGTCAGACGATACAACCTGCACCTGAACCGTGCTGAAAAGGGCGGACGCATCCAGCGTCGCCCAATACGCATGTTCCGCGCTGTCAGGCACGGGGAACGCCTGCGTTGTCTGCTGCTGTCCCTGCGAATCCGTCCAAATGACGGACACGACGACGTCCTCCCAGCGATCCAGCGCCAGCGCCGGAACCATCGCGGTTGTCATCAGCAGCGCCGCCACCATCAGCACAGACAGCAGACGGCCAAGACCTTTGACGCCGGATTTTCTCATGTTGGGTTTCCTCCTTGCTCCTGCCCTTTGCGGGCCTGATGCCATTCTATTATACCGCAGCGGCGCGGTTTGTCAATCTTCCGCACCCTGCCGCATTTTTCCTTGCGATTCGCAGGATTTTTTGCGTCTCTTGTCGAATCACTATGGCGAAAATCATCCTATTGTTTGAGGAGGACATTGACCATGATGGACGACAAGCAGCTGACGGAAGAGTATTTGGATGGGAAAGTCGTTTTCCCCGGCAAGATTATCCGCGTTGAGCATTGGCATGTGCGCCTGCCCAACGGCGAAACTGCCCTGCGCGAGGTGGCGTGCCATCCGGGCGCGGCGGGCATTGTCGCGCTGGATGATGACGGGAACGTGATTCTCGTCCGCCAGCATCGCATCGCCGTTGGCCGCTTGACGCTGGAAATTCCAGCGGGCAAACTTGACGGGGTGGATGAAGACCCGTTCGTCTGCGCCCAGCGTGAGCTGAGCGAGGAAACCGGGCTGACCGCCGACCACTGGCGCAAGCTGACCGTGCTGGAGACGACCCCCGGCTTCTGCAACGAGCGCATCCACCTCTACCTGGCGACGGGGCTGCACGCTGGAAAGACGCATCCGGATGAGGATGAGTTCGTCTGCACACTGCGGATGCCGCTTTCCGACGCGGTGCAGAAGGTGATGGACGGCACGTTCCGCGACGGCAAGACCGCGCTGGCGCTCCTGATGGTACAGCAGCTGCTGTCCGCCCCCTGCAAACAATAAACGTGCGAAACGCGCGTTCTGTTCCATCCACGCTTATTGTAACAAATATTTCATCAAAATGCAATCGTGTGGACGGATTTTTGCGCGTTTTTTCGGAAAATTTCGCTGACGGAGGTGCTTTATGGCTGGAAAAAAGCAGCGTCATCCCCTGTATGTTCTCTTTCTGCTGCTGATGCTGCTCATGCTGGCGCTGGGTGTGTATCTGCTTGTTGTCGGCTGTCAGCAAGGGAATCCCCCTGTGCCGCTTGCGCCGTTTTCGCCGCATATCATCGGAGGTTTCTTCCGCCATGTATGAAAAGCTGGGGCAATGGCTCTCCCACCGCAATCCGCCGAATGAGCCGATTCCCGCAGCGGATTACTTCGCGTCCCTGCCGCGCCTGACGACCGACCGGCTGCTCCTGCGTCCGCTGACGATGCGCGATGCGGCAGATATGTTCGCTTACTCCCGCGACCCCGAAGTCGCTCGGCATGTTCTCTGGGATGCGCACAAGTCGATGGCGGATACGCGCGGCTACCTGCGCTACATCATCAGCCAGTACCACAGCGGCGCGCCGTCCAGCTGGGGCATCGTCCTGCGCGAAACGAACCGCGTCGTCGGCACGATTGGCTTCATGAGTTATAGCGACGCGGACAGCGTGGTGGAGCTCGGCTATTCTCTCGCCCGCTCCTGCTGGAACGGCGGACTGATGACCGAAGCGCTGGCAGCGGTGCTGCGCGAATGCTTCACTGCGCTGCGCATCCACCGCGTCGAGGCGATGCACGAGTGCGACAACCCTGCCAGCGGGCGCGTGATGGAAAAATGTGGTATGCGCCACGAAGGGACACTGCGCGGCAAGGTGTTCAACAAGGGCAATTTCCACGATGTGGAGCTGTGGGCGATGCTGCGGGAGGACTGGGACGCGCGCCATTGAGTGAGTTTCTTCCTATTTATATGCTGGAGGATACGCTAATGCAGTTTGACATGATTTCTGGGCTGCGGTGGATTCACTCGTCTCGTCCGACGAAGCGGCGGCGCGCGGAATAAGCGCATCAAAAAAGAGGGCTTCCGCCCCCTTTGAATTGGATTTATACTAATTCGATTCTAAAACATGGCATCGAGCATAGCAGATTTTTCGTTCCGGCAAAGCTGAGTGAAGCGAGGCGTACTGGAGGTACGCGCGAGCGGAACGAAGCAAAGCCGGGGCGGAAAAGATGCTGTGCGAATGACATGCTTTAGATGAGAATTAGTATTACTTCGTCAGCGCGTCCATCCGCCGCTTGAGTACCTCCGGGCGCGCGACGGAGTAACCGAAGAAGCCCAGCACGTCCGCCGCCTTCTGGTATGTGCCATGTGTGTACGTCACCAGCCCCGCCTTTTCCAGATGCAGCGATCCGTCCGCCGCAAACAGGTCATCCCGCACCTGCACACCGACGATTTTGCCCACGAACATCGTATGGCTGCCCAGTTCCAGCTGCTGCACTACCTTGCACGCCAGATACGCCGGGCATTCGGCAATCGCGGGGGCATAATCCATGTTCAGCGCGGGCATGGGCGTAAGGTGGCACTCCTGCCACTTGTCCACGTCGCGCCCCGACCGGACGCCGCAGAAATCCAGCGCCTTGCAATGGGCTTCATCCACCAGATTCACCACAAACTCGCCGCTCTTCGCAATCAGGTCATGGCTGAAGCGGTTGCCGCGTACCGAAATGGACATCATCGGCGGTTCGCTGTTGACCGTGCCGACCCACGCGACAGTAACGATATTGGGCTTGGCATCCGCTTCAGGCGCACGGCAGCTAACCATCACCGCCGGAACGGGCGCAAGCAGATTGCAGGGGTCAAAGGTGCGGAAATCAGCCATTTTTTCTTCCTCCATTTTTCAAGGAAATATGCTATGATTCCCTTGACATTCTTCTGAAATAGTGTACAATATCGACTTGCGCTTGTCAATACGCATTTCAGAAAGGATGTAGTTTATGGCTGTCTTTTTGCAGGTTATCACCCTGTTTCTGCTGATTTTCTGCGGCTTCTTCTCGGCGAAGGGGAAGCTCGTTGACGAAAACGGCATTTCCACGCTCAACAAAATCGTCCTCTACTTCGCCCTCCCCGCCCTGACGCTCTACGGCTTGCAGAAGGATGCCAGTCCTGAGCTGATTCATGACCTGATTCTCGTGTTCTTCATCAGCCTTGCCATCATGATTCTGAGCGGGCTGATTGCCTATTTCCTTTACCGCAGCGAGCCGAACGAGCGCCGCAGCGTGCTGACGAACCTGTCCATGCTGTCCAACAGCGCCTACATGGGCTACCCGGTCGTCATTGCGACGCTGGGCGAGGATATGCTGATTTACGCCGTCGTGTTCGTCGGCGCGTTCAACCTGATGTGCTGGACGTTCGGCTCGTTCTTCTTCGGCGGCATCAGCGCGATTCAGCCCAAGAAGCTGCTGACAAACCCGTCGCTGATTGCGGTGATTGTTGGTCTTGTGCTGTTCCTGACGGGCTGGCGGCTGCCGGGTTTCATCAACGACGCGCTGTCGATGATGGGCAATGTGACGACGCCGCTTGCTATGTTCGTCATCGGGGCGCGGCTGATTGATCTTCGCTTCGCACACCTGCAGGACTGGAAGCTGCTGCTGGCGTGCGCGCTGCGGCTGATTATCTTCCCGGCGGCGGTGCTGCTGCTGCGCTTCACGGGTCTGCCCGCGGCGGTGGTGAGCGTACTGTACATTTGCACCGCCATGCCCTGCGCGGCGACGACGGCCATGCAGAGTGAAATGTACCACTGCGACAATTCGCTGGCATCGCGCGGGGTGGCGCTGTCAACAGCATTCTCGATTTTGACGCTGCCGCTGATGCTGCTGCTGGCGTAAGCAGGGATTTCGCGCCTGCAGGCGCGAGGAGGGGTTCCGATTACCCCTCCACCCTTCGGTTTCCGCTCCCATCGTTGATTGTTTCCGAAGCTGTTTTGATGATGTCCCCCCGACAAAGGAGGTTTCCGCCATGCGCAAAAGCTGGCTCTTTCCCGGCGACAACGACGAACCCTATGTCTCCCAGCGGGCGGGCGCGTATCAGCCGCAGAGCGAGAAGCGGCGGCGGTGGACAAAGCGGCTGGTGATTCTGGGGCTGATTCTGTGCGTGCTGTACCCGTTTGTCGAGCCGTACACCTTGCGGACGACGCAGACCGCCATCACCTGCGAGGATTTGCCTGCGAGCATTGGGCAGCTGCGCATCGTCTACGTCTCCGACATCCACTACGGGACACAGATGTTTTCGGACGCGCGGCTGTCGTCGCTCATCAACCGCATCAATGCGCTGAATGCGGACATTGTGCTGCTGGGCGGCGATTACGCGCGCGACAAGTGGTCAGCGGCGGCGTTTTTCGAGAATCTGCCGCGGCGCATTTCGAGCAACTACGGGGTGTACGCCGTCGTGGGCGAATGCGACCGCAGCCCGTTGGAGAAGGACGAGGAGCCATCCACACTGCGGAACAAAATGTCCAAAGCGGGGGTGACGCTGCTGTGCAATGAAGTCGCGACCCTGCGCATCGGCACGAGCGACATCTACATTGCAGGCATCGACGACGTCAGCACGGAGATGGACGATGCGAAGAGCGTGGCGGCGCAAGTCAACTCGAAGGATTTCGTCATCTTTCTGGCGCACAACCCGTCGGTGATTTCGTCCTCGCTCCTCCTGACCGACCGCAACGGACGCGGGAACTGGTTTGATTTGGGGCTGTTCGGGCACACGCACGGCGGGCAGATTCCGTTTCTGGAAGAAGCGTTCAACTTCAACGGCGTACCGTCGCGCTACGAGAGCGGTCTTTTGCTGGAGAACCGTTCGTGGCTGCTGATTTCGCGCGGTGTCGGCACAACGGGACTTCCGGCGCGGTTATTCTGCCAGCCGGAAATTCACTTGATTACCGTGCAGTCGGGAACGTAAAGGATTTCGCCTCTGCAAGGGACGTTGTCCCTTGACCCTTTCGCACGATTGAGTGGGTGACTTCTTCATGCTGTGTCCGCGTGTTTAGCCATGAAGCACCCGTGGTGCTTACAACACATTGCCCAATGTCAGCGCATCGCGGTGATACAGATGCTCGGCGTGTTCCCCCAATTCGGCGCACGCCTCCAGACACAAGGGCAGTTCGCGCGACGAAATCCCTGCTTCGATTTTTTTCAGTGCCGTGGTCACTGCATCCACATCATCATGATTGATGAGCGTTTGCAGCCACGGCACTTTTTGTTTCCACACGCTCTGGCATTTTTGCAGCGCAGCCTCCGCGCCCGTCCAATTCTCCGCTTCCGCGAGTGTCCGCAGTTCCTCAGCGCTCGCCGCGTATTCCTCGGACAGCGCGCGCACTTCTTCCCCGCTCCACACGCCCAGCCCAATCGTCAGCGCAAGCAGAATCAGCGAAATCCACACCCCGGTCTTCATTCACCACACCACCTTCTGCGGCGGCAGCGCCTGATGCGTCTGCACCTGCGTCCGCCCCTTCCCCTGCGCCAGCAGCATTCCCTGCGTGTTCAGGCACAGCAGCAGCACGTCCTGCGCGCCCTCAAACCCCAGCGCGCGAATCTGCCCCATCAGCCAGCTGAGGCTCAACTGCCCGCGCTGCAGGTTTTCCGTCTGCACTTCGCCGTCCAAGATCAGCGGCAGCGGAAGCCCCTCCTTCGGCGGCATCTTGCCCAAGTCGCTGGGCATAAGCGGGCGGCTGTCCGCCTTCGGAAAGACGGAGATGTTCCCACCCGGTTCGAGTACCGCCGTGCCGACCTCCAGCGGGTCAAGGATGCCGCCGGCGCGTATGGCTTCCATCAAGTCGTTCAAATCCACCGCACAGGCGCGCAGCTGCTTTTCGCAAATCACGCCGTTGCGCACCAGAACCGTCGGCTGCCCGCAGAGCCACACCCGCACGCGCTCGGACTTCATGCACAGCGCCGTCAGCAGCCCATGGCACACGACAAGCGCCGCCATCGGCAGCAAGCCGTAGAGAATCGGAATGCCCACACCGCCCATCGGGGTCGCCGCCAGCTCCGCAATCATGATGACCACGACCAGCTCAAACGGCTGCAATTGCCCCACCTGCCGCTTGCCCATCGCGCGCATCGCCAGCAGGGACGCGGCATACAAAATCACCGAACGCAGAAAAATCGTCAGCATATTCTCATCCTCCGCGGTCATTCTGCCCCATTATGCCGCGGATGATACTTGCGCGGCGCAGTCCGTCATGCTATAATGAAGAAAATTCGCCGGAAACGAGGATTGCTGATGAAGAAACTGCTTTCGCTGATGCTTGTGCTCTGCCTTCTGCCGATGTTTTCCCTTGCCGAGCACAGCATTGCCGCCAATTATATTTACCAAATGATTCTCAAGCAGGTGGACGGCACTGATTTCACCCGCTACGACGATGATTACGAGGTGATGTTCTTCTATCCGCTCAGCAAGCACACTTACGGTGACGCGGTGGTGCGCATCACCGCCTACGAGGACGGCTGCACCATCAACGTCAGCTACGAACTGCCAATTGACGAAGCCATGATGCCGGACGTACTGACTTTCTTCAATTATCTCAACAACAGCCTGTATGTCGGCAAAATGATGCTGTTGGACATTGACGGCGACTGGTATCCCGCTTACGAGGTTTTCATGTCCATCAATCCGGAGGACATTGACGCGTGGGATCGCGGGTGCGTGATGGATTACACCTTCAACGCCTTTTACGTCATGCAAGAGATGACAGACTATCTGCCAGAATTGGAGAAGGGCGAAACGCCGAAGAATGTGTACGCCATGTGGCTGTCGGACGTTTGGGGCGAATGACCGCAAAAATCCCTTGCACGTCGCACTGACCCATGCTATAATGGAAGAAACTTGGCGAATTTCGCCGGAAATGAGGGCTTTCCTGATGAAAAAGCTGTTTTCTCTGCTGCTTGTGCTGGTGCTTGCGCTTGTGCCGACGCTCTCCTTGGCGGATGATGATGCCGCCTGCCAGAACCTCTACAACATGCTGCTGGATGAGCTGAAGTCGGTCGATTTGGAGATGACCGCCGACGAGGAAAGCTACCGCATTTATCTTGGCTATGCACTGGACAAGAACTCGCTGGGCGACGCGGATGTTATCTTTGACGCGTACAGCGATGCCGTCACCATCAACGTCAGCTACTCCAATCCGCTTGATGAGGCGCTTGTGCCGCAGGTGATTTCCTTCTTCAACAGGGTCAACAGCACGCTGTATGTCGGCAAGCTGATGGTCATCAAGTCGGATAACGTGTGGTACGCGGCGTACGAGATTTTCCTCTCTGTTGACCCGGAGAACATCACCGATTGGGATCGCAGCAACGTGCTGGCATACACGGCGCTGGCGCTGGACACGATGGAAGAAATGGTGGACTACATCACCGAGATTGCAAACGGCGAATCGGCAGACAACGTGTTCGCCATGTGGCAGGCGGATATCGGCGCGGTGTAATTCCCAAAACGCAAAAAGGCAGGAATCGCAACGGATTTCTGCCTTTTTTGATACCGATTATTCTTCCGCGCTGAGGTTTTCGGTGCAGAAGAGTGCAATCACGCTGTCAATCGTTTCCGCGTCAGCGTTCGCATCGATGCCAGCTGCCAGCCAGTAGGCATACCGACCCTTCATGTACTGCTGAAGCGCCGCCAAATCGCTGCCATAGCGGAACTCGATGTGGTAGGTCGTTTCCATCGTGTCGTCGCGGAAGAAGAAGTAGGTGAAGTCGCCCGCGTCGTCAGTCGCCTGATACACCTCGCAGTCAAACGCCGGGCAGAATGTCTCGCCGCCCCACGTCATCGTTTCGTCCGCGCCAATCTGGTAGGTGCCGATGCAGCGGTACTTGTGCGTTTCGCTCGTGCCATCCAGCTTATTGATGGTAATCTCGTCGCCGTTCATGGTGAAGGACTTGACATCGTTCAAATACCAGCAGTCGAAGATGAAACCCTCCGAGCCGTCGCCGTACAGCGCTACCGCGTCGTCGCCATACACGTCGCCGCTGATGAAGGATTTGAGCATCTCGACTGCTTCTGCCGCGTTCTCCTCGCCCACAATCGCCTTGCAGTGTTCTTCCCACACGCTGTCGTAGTCGTCAGACAGAATCACATCGAACAGATTGCTGTACGTCGTGCCGTTTTCCCCGCTGATCGTTTGCAGGCAATCGGGTTTGCTCTCAGCCAGACTGGGCGCAATCGCCACGCACAGCACAAGGGCGAACATCAGCAGATGGGAAATGATTTTCTTCACAGGGCGCTTCATGTTTTCCTCCTTGCGGTTAGTTTTCACTAACCATCCGGTCAAAAATTTGCGGTTAGTGTTTTCTAACCGCAGCTCTATGGTAACACAAAGCATCAATTCTGTCAAGGTGTCACGAGAACATTTTCTCCAATTCCTCGTACTTTTCGTGCGTGATGAGCGCGTCCTGCTCCGTCCCCTGCAAATGGACGATGTACGTCCAGCGCCCATAGGGGGTGATGTTTTTGATGTGGTTGAGGTTGATGATGTAGCTTTTGTGGCAGCGGAAGAAGATGGATGAATCAAGCCGTGCTTCCGTGTCAGAGAGCGAATCGGACGTAACATATCGCTCGCCGGACGCGGTGTAAAACACGGTCGTGCGGTCTTCACGCTGCACAAGCACGATATCGCTGACATTCAGGAACGACACGCCGTCCTTATGGTGCAGCATCAGCCGCCCGCTGACCGGGTGGGGCGTGGGGTGCACGGGCAGGGGCGTTTCGCCATCGGTTTGATGGCGGATGCGCTTCTTCGCGCGTTCGAGCGTCTGCATCACGCGCTCCTTCTTGAAGGGCTTGAGCAGGTAATCGAAGGCGTACACCTCAAAGGCGTCGCCCATATATTCATCGTGCGCCGTCGCGAAAATCAGCACAATCGCAGGGTTCATGTCCTGTATCACCCGCGCGCACTCCACGCCGGTTTTGCCGGGCATTTCAACGTCAAGGAAAACGAGCTGGGGCTTTTCCTGCTCCACAAGGGTGAGCAGCTGCACGCCGTCCTCCGCCTCCCCCACGATTTCAAAACCCTCTGCGCGGCTGATCATCATGCGTTCGATGCGCCGCATATCGGCATTATCGTCCGCAATGACCACGCGGATTGGTGTCTCCATGGGTGTTCACCTTCCTTCAAGGGAGTTCCTCCCTTGACCCATTCGCGCGATTGAGTTGCGCGCGATTTCATGCTATATGCTCGTGTTACGCAGGGACTTCGCGCCTGTGGGCGCGAAACCCCTGCGACGGAGACCCCTCTGCCATCAATCACCGATAGCAGAGGGGCTGTGCTTATCAGCGCTTCCTTCTCTCGCAGGGGCGCGTCAGCACCTCCTGCATCACCATCGCCTGCACCATCGCATTCGGGCTGAAATCCAGCTTCAAGCCGGACTTTACCTCCTCATGCGGCATTTCCGGGCGCTTCTCGTGCGCCGGGAACAGTTCGTCCTCGTGGCACTTGTCGCGTCCCTCCGGGCTGTCGTACCCTATGCTCCCCTGCAGTTCCGCATCCAGGTCGCACTCCGCCGCCAGATGCTCATGCACCTTCGGCTTCGCGGCATGGACGGTCGTGTGTGCATGGGCGGGCATTGGCGCGGGCGTCGGCACAATCGGCTGACTGTGCACCTTCGGCGCGGACTGCTTCGGTTGCTGTGCCTTCGCGGTCGGCATCCGGCGCGCTTCCTCGGCTTCTTTCTTCTTCTGTGCGCTCTTCACCACGTTGACGATAATCACGATGATAATCAGCGCCAAATAGGATGATATTGACATTGCTGCCCCTCCTTTCGGTCAAGCAGCGGCTTACTTCTTCTCCTGGCTATGCGTGGGCGTACTCTGCGGCGCACTCGCCTTGGCAATGGAATCGCGCATGGAGGTATCCGCAATCGTGTTCTGCATCTGGTAGTAGTCCATCACGCCGAGCTTGCCTTCGCGCAGGGCAGCCGCCATCGCCTTCGGAACTTCAGCTTCCGCCTCGACGACCTTCGCGCGCATCTCCTGCACGGCGGCCTTCATTTCCTGCTCGTGCGCGACAGCCATGGCGCGGCGTTCCTCCGCCTTCGCCTGCGCAACGCGGCGATCGGATTCCGCCTGATCCATCATCAGCTGCGCGCCGATGTTGCGGCCGACATCCACGTCTGCAATGTCGATGGACAGAATTTCGTATGCCGTGCCTGCGTCCAAGCCCTTGGACAGCACCGTGCGGGAAATCAGATCAGGATTCTCCAGCACCTGCTTGTGGGTTTCCGCCGAGCCGACAGTGGTCACGATGCCCTCGCCGACACGCGCGATAACGGTTTCTTCGCCCGCGCCGCCGACCAGACGGTCGATATTCGTGCGGACGGTGACGCGCGCCTTGGCACGCAGCTCAATGCCGTCCTTCGCGATTGCGGCGACAACGGGGGTTTCGATGACCTTCGGGGTGACGGACATCTGCACCGCCTCGAACACGTCACGGCCCGCGAGGTCAATCGCGCAAGCCTTCTCGAACGCCATCGGGATGTTCGCGCGCTGCGCCGCAATCAGGGCGTTAATCACGCGGTCAACGTTGCCGCCGGCGAGGAAGTGCGTTTCCAGCTGGGAGATGTTCAGCCCCAGACCCGCCTTGTTCGCCTTAATCAGCGGCTGCACGAGGCGGTGCGGCTTGATGTGGCGAATCTTCATGCCGATGAGCGCGCCCATCGACACATGCACCCCGCTGGACAGCGCGGAAATCCACAGTCCGAGCGGCACGAACGACAGGAATACGCACACCACCACAAACACCACAGCGATAATACCCAGAATCATTGCCATATTGCCATCCATGTTACAATCCTCCTAACAGGGGCTTTGCCCCTAACCCTACCAGAGGCTTTGCCTCTGGACTCCACAAGGGTCTTCGACCCTTGACCCATTCGCGCGATTGAGTTGGTGACACTCTCCTACTACTCTCGCGTGTTTATTGAGGGAAACGTATTAATTTGCCGGAGACAGTTCAAGCACCAGTGTATTGGACATGCCCACGATGTTGACGCTGAATGTGGCATACATGCCGCCCTCCTCCGTCTGGAAGAGTTCGACAATGAGCGTCTGCCCCTTCTCCTGCGTCGTCATGCTGAGGACGCCGTCTTTCAGCGTCGCCGGATAGGTGAGATCCACCTCGTCGGTCACCGTATACAGGCTGATGTCCGTCCCCGACACCGTGCAGAACGGCAGCGGCGCGCCGTTTTCGTCCGTTCCCAAGCTCGTCAATGTCGAGCCGCTGCGGGCGTATTCCGCCGACCATACGCCTTGAAATGCTTCCAGCGGCGTGTCCGTGCGTGCGGCAGGCGTCGCCCATGCGTCCAAGCTCCGCGCCAAGAGAACCAGCATGTCGTCTATCGTTTCGTAGCGCAGCTCCAAGCCGGTCTCCGTCTCGCGCAGCAGAATGTCCGTCGCCATATCGGGCGATTCCAGCCGATACTCGCTCTCCGCCGTCTGCTGCCAGCTCCCCGTGTACGAGAGGTAGCCGACGACCAGCTTGAACTCGCCGTCCTCTTTCAGCGTCAGGCGGATGATGGTCTGCGCGTTCAAGCCGTACCAATTGCCCAGCACCGCATCATCCGGCGTCTCTTCCGCCAGCGCCATGCCAACCAGCATCAGCAGCGCCAGCAGAATGCTTGTCAGCCGCTTCATCATTGGTCACTCCTTTTCCATCGGAACCAGCAGGAACATCGTCGTCGGGTTGTCCGGCACATCGCTCAATCGCAGCGTCGCGTACAGGCTGCCGTCCGCCGTCTGGAAGAACGTCAGGTCGTAGTCCACCACGATTTCCTTCACAAGCGCCGACGAAGCTGCCATCTGCACCGTCAGCGGAATCGTCGTGCGCAGTACGCCGTCCTCGAACGTCAGCGGGAAGCTCGTCCCTTCCGGGAAACTTTCCAGCCCCGCACCGGGGAACATCGTCAAACCGTCAATCGTGCAGAACACCTGACGTTCGCCCATTTCCGGGGTATACGTCAGCTGCATCGTGCCGAGGAACATGGTTTCCATCGTCCAAGTCCCCGCGAATGCTTCCAGCGGCGTGTCTGTCCGGGGCGTTCGTTCCGTCCGCAGTTCTTCCGCGTCCCGCGCCATGTGTACCACTGCACCTTCTGCTGTGCTGCCATAGAAAACATCAAGGCCGCTTTCCGTCAGCCGCGCCGTCATCGTCATGTCTGGAACAGGGGCTTGCGAATCCACCATACTCATGATGACATCCAGCAGACTTGATGACCGATTGGTGTACGCCAGATTGTATTCGCCATCCGTCGTCTTGCGCCATTTGCCTTCTATGCCGCTGATTCCCTCCGTGCCGAAGAAGAACGTTCCGTCCTCCCGGAGCGTCAGGCGAAGCACCGTCTCGTCCGAGGGCAGTGCGTACCAGTCGCCCAGCGCCGCGTCCGGCGTTTCTTCCGCCAGCGCCATGCCAACCAGCATCAGCAGCGCCAGCAGAATGCTTGTCAGCCGCTTCATTCCTTTTCGCTCCTTCCCAAGTACCGCATGAGCCGCCGCCAGAGCGTTTCCTTC
>OJKC01000368.1_pt1 | contig 40441 bp, 32 predicted proteins | sample 1596401 | NCBI WGS metagenome assembly OJKC01 (sample SAMEA4350162, study PRJEB24818) | metagenome | biome: human; feature: gut; material: faeces | place: Denmark | collected 2013-09 | reverse complement strand
GCCGCACCTGCGCGAAGCTGCCCAGCAGGAACGTATCGGTGGAGGGCTTGAAGGCGCCGTCGCCGAAGCAGAAGCGATATCCTCCGGTATACAGCTGGTCCCAGCGCTCCATGGCCGTCCCTCCTTTACGCATAGCTGATCGTATTGTAATACAGCTTGTCGAAAAAGTCCATCCGGACTTTTTCGACAAGCTGCCTGCAAAATCGCAAAATAAAAAACTGCATTTTATTTTGCAATTTTGGTCGCTGCGGCGGGCGATTGAACGCGAAAGGGAACCCTGACGGTTCCCTTTCACACTATCCTTCCCTCCGATATGCGTGACCGTGCAGGTTTATCGACAGGCTGTTGTAATCCTCGTTTCCGCAACAAAAAGAGTGACCGGCATTCGCCGGTCACTCTTTTCGTCGTTTTTCGCGCGATTATTCAGCGGGGCTGATAGCGCCGTTGGGACAGGTGTCAGCGCAGGAACCGCAGTCCAGGCAAGCGCCGGCATCGATGACGTAACGATCATCACCCTGAGAAATAGCACCCACGGGGCAAGCATCAGCGCAAGCGCCGCAGCTCACGCAAGCAGAACCGATCTGATAAGCCATAGTATGTACCTCCATATAGAATGTAACAACATTGTACCATGAAAAACGAAAATTGCAACCCCATTTTCCGTGGAAATACAAGGTTTTTAGTTAGATGGCACTAACCGTAAAAATACCAATTATTTCCATTTCATCCGCCGGTGACGACCATGTAGAGCAGCGCCGCCGTCTCCCGCGTCCAGTAGCCCGCCGTCAGGAACCAGGGGCTGGCGCAGCCGATGGCATAGGGCGTCAAGCCGCTGCGCTCCGCCCAGATGGCGCCGCGCAGCTGGTGGAAATTGTCCGAGGCGATGGCCACATCGGCGGGCAGGCCGTTGGCGCGGATAAGCTCCGCGGAAAAGGCCAGATTTTCCTCCGTGGAGCGGGAGCGATCCTCCATGTAGATGCGTCCGGGGTCGATGCCCATAGACACCAGCGTGTCGCGGATGCACTGCGCCTCGGTGATCGGCTCGCTGTCGTCCATGCCGCCGGAGGCCACGCACACGGCGTCCGGGTGGGCGGACAGGTAGTCGTAGGCGGCGTTGATGCGTCCCCGGAGCATCAGACTGGGGTGCCCGTCCGGGAACACCTGACAGCCCAGCACCACCACGGTGCAGTCCTGCCCGTCGGCGGGATGGTGCAGGGCGGCGGAGGCCATTTTGCCCAGCGTCACCAGAATGACAGTCATACACACGGCAGCCACGCAGCCCACCAGCCGGCGGAGCCATACGGGACGCAGCAGACGGCGGAAAAAGTCCGGCCACAGCAGGACGGCCGCCGCCAGAAGCAGCACCGCCGCCGGCCAGACCATGCCGAAGTGCAGGATGCCCGCTGCCAGCGGCAGCAGGAAAAACGCCGCCCCCGCCAGACACAGCGCCGCCAGTATGTAACGCACTCTCCGGCTCATGTCAGTTCTCCTTGATGTGCCCGGCGATGCGCTGCATGATCATGTCCAGCGCCACCAGATTGTGTCCTCCCTCCAGCACGATGATGTCCGCGAACTTGCGGGTAGGCTCCACGAACTGCTCGTGCATGGGCTTCACCGTGGTCAGGTACTGGTTCACCACAGATTCCAGCGAGCGGCCGCGCTCCTCCACATCCCGCAGGGCGCGGCGCAGGATGCGCACGTCCGCGTCCGTCTCCACGAAGATCTTGATATCCAGCAGATCCCGCAGCTCCTTGCTCTGGAAGATCAGGATGCCCTCCACGATGACCACCTTGGTGGGCTGGATCTCCACCGTCTCGTCGGTGCGGTTGTGGATGGCGTAGTCATACACGGGGCAGTGGATCGTCTCGCCCCGCTTCAGCGCCTTCAGGTCGGCGATCATGAGATCGGTGTCGAAGGCGTCGGGATGGTCGTAGTTTTGCAGGCAGCGCTCCGCAAAGGGGCGATCCTGCCGCTTGTAGTAGTTGTCGTGGTGTACCACGCTGATGTCGCTGCCGAACCGCGCCGCCAGATGCTCCGTCAGAGTGGTCTTGCCGCTGCCGGTGCCGCCGGCAATGCCGATAAAGATGGTGTTCATAGTGCGTGCCTCCCCGCAATTTCTCTCTCCCCTATTATAGAAAATGCTGCGGAGAAAAGCAAGGGGCGGTGTGGTCTGTTGTAAAAAAAGGATGAATTTCCTTGAAATGCAGTTGACGCGGCGGGTCGAAATGAGTATGATGTATTATGTAAATTTACGATCCGCCACGGAGGTTTCAGATATGAGTCTCATCAAATGTCCCAAATGCGGAGAGATGTTCTCCGACAGCTATAAGACCTGCCCCTTCTGCGAGGAGGACGAGGCGTATTACAGCGGCAAGGCGCGCAAGGGACGCGGCCGCCGCACCGCCGAAAGCAGCAGGCGCCGCGCGCCCAGCATTCTGGGGCCCGTGGCGGTGGTGGTGCTGATCCTTCTTGTGGTGCTGGTGGTGTGGCTCATCTTCGGCGACCGGATCAAGGCGGCCATCGAGGGCACCGAAAAGCCGCCCGTCACCGATGTGAATACCCCTGACGACAGCCCCGTCACCACCCCCGACGACACGGCGGTGACGCCCACCATCTCCCTGAACCGCACCGTGCTGGTGCTGAGCATAGGCGACAAGGAATCCCTGAAGGTCAACGGCACCGAGGAGACGGTGGCGTGGAGCAGCAGCGATCCCACCGTGGCCAGCGTCACCTCCTCCGGCGACGTAACGGCACTGACCAAGGGCAACGCCGTGATCACCGCCGCCGTGGGCGAGGAATCCGTCTCCTGCACCGTTACGGTAAAGAGCGAGGACGACACGTCCGGCGACAACAGCACCACCACAAAGCCCAACGACACCGCCAAGCCCGGCGACACCACCACGACCAAGCCCAGCACCGGCAGCGTGGACGTCAGCAAGCTGACGCTGGAGAGCGAATACGGCACGACCATCAAGCCCAACGACGGCACGTTCGATATATCTCTGCCGGCGGGTCTGAGCTGCTCGTTCACGGTAAAGGGCACCGACATGACCGCCGCGTGGAGCAGCGCCGACAGCTCCATCGCCACCGTTTCCTCCGACGGCACGGTAAAGACCGTCAGCCGCGGCGAGACGACGCTGACCATCAAGCTCGGCAGTACGGAGGTCAAGTGTCTGCTGCGCGTGACCAAGTAACCGGCGCAAAAAAGTCTTGACATCTGAAAAAAAGGTGCTACAATAACCCCATACTTCAAAAACCGTTGAGTAAGAGGAGTAGGCGCACAGGAAGCTTTAAGAGAGCGGCGCATCGGTGGGAGCGCGGCAGTGAAATGTGCGGTGAATGGACTTACGAGGGCGGGGAGAAAGCCAGCGATGGCAAGTAATACCCGACGGCAGCCGCGGCCGTTATCCCGGCGGAGCGTATGTCAGTACGTGCAGAGCGGGCGCAGCGCGCCAATGTGGGTGGTACCGCAGATTTGTATTTACAGTCTGTCCCATGGAGATTTCCATGGGACAGACTTTTTTGTTGTCTCGAAAAAATATTTGTCATACAGAAAGGAATCACGACTATGGGTAAGATCATCCTCACCGGCGACCGTCCCACCGGACGCCTGCACGTGGGCCACTATGTAGGCTCTCTCCGCAACCGCGTGCTCCTGCAGAACAGCGGCAAATTCGACAAGCTGTTCTTCATGATCGCCGACGCACAGGCGCTGACCGACAACTTCGACAACCCCGGCAAGGTGCGGGAGAACATCCTGCAGGTGGCGCTGGACTACATGTCCTGCGGCATCGACCCGGCCAAGTCCCACATGTTCATTCAGTCCGTGGTCAGCGAGCTGACGGAGCTGACCTTCTACTACATGAATCTGGTGACGCTGGCGCGGCTGGAGCGCAACCCCACCGTCAAGGCGGAGATCCAGCTGCGTGGCTTCAACCACAGCATCCCCATGGGCTTCCTGACCTATCCCGTCAGCCAGACGGCGGACATCACCGCCTTCATGGCGGACACCGTGCCCGTGGGCGAGGATCAGCTGCCCATGCTGGAGCAGGCGCGTGAGATCGTCCGCCGCTTCAACGAGCTGTACGGCGAGACGCTGGTGGAGCCCACTGCGCTGCTGCCGGACAACGCGGCGTGCCTGCGTCTGCCGGGCACCGACGGCAAGGCCAAGATGAGCAAATCCCTGGGCAACTGCATCTATCTGGCCGACGAGCCGGAGGACATCCGCACCAAGGTCATGGGCATGTTCACCGACCCCAACCACCTGCAGGTCAGCGACCCCGGCCAGACCGAGGGCAACCCGGTGTTCATGTATCTGGACGCCTTCTGCTGCGACGAGCATTTCGCCAAGTACCTGCCGGACTACGCCAATCTGGACGAGCTGAAGGCGCATTACCGGCGGGGCGGCCTGGGTGACGTGAAGGTGAAGAAATTCCTGAACAACGTCCTGCAGGAGACGCTGGAGCCTATCCGCACCCGGCGCAAGGAGCTGGAGAAGGATCCCGGCTATGTGATGGACGTGCTGCGGCAGGGCACGGAGGTGGCACAGGCCGCCGCCGCCGAGACGCTGGCCAAGGTGAAGCACGCCATGCAGATCGACTATTTTGCATAAACCAGCGCCGTGCGCTGACTGATACCGAAAGGAGAAAACAACCATGAAAGAGCTGAAAAACCGCGACATTCCCTACAAGATCTATCTCTCCGAGGACGAGATGCCCCGGTATTGGTACAATGTACGCGCCGACATGAAGACGAAGCCCGCTCCCCTGCTGAACCCCGGCACCCTTCAGCCCATGACGGCGGAGGAGATGGGTCAGGTGTTCTGCGCCGAGCTGGTGAAGCAGGAGATGGACAACGACACTGCCCTGATCCCCATTCCGGAGGACGTGCGGAACTTCTATAAGATGTACCGTCCCTCCCCGCTGGTGCGCGCCTATTGTCTGGAGGAGAAGCTGGGCACCCCGGCGCATATCTACTACAAGTTCGAGGGCAACAACACCTCCGGCAGCCACAAGCTGAACTCCGCCATCGCCCAGGCGTACTACGCCAAGGAGCAGGGGCTCACCGGCGTGACCACCGAGACGGGCGCCGGTCAGTGGGGCACGGCGCTGAGCATGGCCTGCGCCTATCTGGGACTGGACTGCCATGTGTTCATGGTGAAGTGCTCCTATGAGCAGAAGCCCTTCCGCCGGGAGGTCATGCGCACCTACGGCGCGGACGTGACGCCCTCCCCCTCCCTGACCACCGAGGTGGGGCGGAAGATCCTGGCCGAGTTCCCGGACACCACCGGCTCTCTGGGCTGCGCCATCAGTGAGGCGGTGGAGTGCGCCGTCTCCACGCCCAACACCCGCTATGTGCTGGGCAGCGTGCTCAACCAGGTGCTGCTGCACCAGTCCGTCATCGGTCTGGAGACAAAGGCGGCGCTGGACAAGTACGGCATCAAGCCCGATGTCATCATCGGCTGCGCCGGCGGCGGCTCCAATCTGGGCGGCCTGATCTCCCCCTTCGTGGGCGAGATGCTGCGGGGCGAGGCGGACTACCGCATCATCGCGGTGGAGCCGGCGTCCTGCCCCAGCCTGACCCGCGGCGTTTTCAAGTATGATTTCTGCGACACCGGCAAGATCTGCCCCATGGCCAAGATGTACACGCTGGGCAACGGCTTTATCCCCTCTGCCAACCACGCCGGCGGCCTGCGGTACCACGGCATGAGCAGCATCGTCTCTCAGCTGTACCACGACGGCTATCTGGAGGCACGCAGCGTGGAGCAGACCGCCGTGTTCGAGGCGGCGGAGTTCTTCGCCCGGTGCGAGGGTATCCTGCCCGCGCCGGAGAGCAGCCACGCCATCCGGGTGGCCATCGACGAGGCGGAGAAGTGCCGCGAGAGCGGCGAGGCCAAGAACATCGTCATCGGTCTGACCGGCACCGGCTACTTCGACATGGTGGCCTACGGCAAGTACAACGACGGCGAGATGAGCGACATCATTCCCACGGACGAGGATCTGCAGCGCGGCTTCGCCACCATCCCCAGCTTCCCCGGCAACGAATAAGAGAATATGTGAATACAGGAAAAAGACCGCCTTCGGCGGTCTTTTTCCGCTGAAAACTTGACAAGCGCGGGGCGGACGGGTACAATATCAAGTTGCAACACCCTATATAAAACAAAGGAATGGTATGAAGCTATGGCTAAGGATCAGAGAAATGTGGAAGCGATCACTCCCATGGAGGAGGATTTCGCCAAGTGGTATACGGATATCTGCCTGAAGGCGGAGCTGGTGGACTATGCGTCCGTGAAGGGCTTTCTGATCCTGCGACCTTATGGCTATGCCATCTGGGAAAACATCCAGAAGTACATGGACGCGGAGTTCAAAAAGACCGGCCATGTGAACGTGGCCATGCCGGTTCTCATCCCCGAGAGCCTGCTGAAAAAAGAGGGCGAGCTGGTGGCCGGCTTCGCGCCGGAGGTGGCGTGGGTCACCCACGGCGGCAGCGAGCAGCTGGAGGAGCGCCTGGCCTTCCGCCCCACGTCCGAGACGATGTTCTGCGACCACTGGAGCCACGTGCTGCACAGCTACCGTGAGCTGCCCATGCTATACAACCAGTGGTGCTCCGTCATCCGCTGGGAAAAGACCACCCGCCCGTTCCTGCGCAGCCGCGAGTTCTGGTGGCAGGAGGGTCACACCATCCACGAGACGGCGGCCGAGGCCGAGGCCGAGACGGAGCAGCAGCTGAACTGCTACGCCGACGTGTGCAAAAACGCGCTGGCCATGCCCGTGGTGAAGGGCCGCAAGACCGACAAGGAGAAGTTCGCCGGCGCCGAGGCCACCTACACCATCGAGTGTATGATGAAGGATCACAAGGCGCTGCAATCCGGCACCAGCCACTTCTTCGGCGACAAGTTCTCCCGCGCCTACGACGTGACGTTCACCGGCCGGGACAACACCCTGCAATACCCGTTCCAGACCAGCTGGGGCGCATCCACCCGGCTCATCGGCGCCATCATCATGACCCACAGCGACAACCACGGTCTGGTGCTGCCCCCGGTCATCGCCCCCACGCAGGTGGTGGTCATTCCCATCGTCCAGCACAAGGAGGGCGTGCTGGAGGCCGCCGCCGCCCTGCGCGACCGTCTGAGCGCCGCGGGCATCCGCGTCAGCATGGACGACAGTGACCAGTCCGCCGGCTGGAAGTTCGCCCAGTACGAGATGAAGGGCGTGCCCCTGCGTGTGGAGATCGGCCCCAAGGACATGGAGAAGGGTCAGTGCTGCATCGCCCGCCGCGACACCGGCGAAAAGACCTTCGTGCCCCTGACGGAGCTGGAGAACGCCGTGAAGCAGCTGCTGCAGGACGTCCACGACAACCTGTACGCCATGGCGGAGAAGAATCTGGAGGACAACACCTTCGATATGACCTCCTGGGAGGAGGTCAGGGAGATGGCGCAGGGCAAGGGCGGCTTCGCCCGCACCAAGTGGTGCGGCAGCCTGGAGTGCGAGCTGGCCATGAAGGAAAAGGCCGGCGTGTCCAGCCGCTGCATGCCGCTGAAGCAGTCCGGCACCGAGGGAAAGTGCGTCATGTGCGGCAAGCCCGCCACCACGGACATCTACTGGGGCGTGGCGTATTAAAATAGCAAAAAAGAACCGCCTTCCGGCGGTTCTTTTTATTTACAGCTCCTTGATAAAACAGCGGCGGCGCTTGTGCTGCTCCGTCTGGAAGTCCTTCCACTGGGACTGCACCTTGTCGTTCAGCTCCAGCATGGGGCCCGTCTCCGCCTGCTTGATGCCCAGCTTGTGGCAGCCCTTCATGGCCTTGCTGAGGATAACGGCGTTGACGCCCTTCTTCTGATAGTCCGGATGGACGGCGATCAGCAGCAGATCCACGGTGTCGTTCTTCCGGAACGCCTTCAGCACGTCCATCCAGCCGGTGGGCATGAGCCGCCCGCGGTTCTTCTGCAAAGCGGCAGCCAGGCTGGGTGCGCCCACGCCGAAGGCCACCAGCCGGTTCTGCTCGTCCATGACGAAGCAGGTGGTGTTCGGGTTGATCAGCGGCGCGAACTTGGCGGAATACTTCCGTATCTGCCGCTCGCCCAGCTCCACCGTGCCGTACAGCGGCGCGTAGGCCACGTTGACCAGCTCGAAAAACGGCTTCAGCAGCGGCAGATAGGCCAGGCGGTTCTTCGCCTCATGGATGTGCAGATGGTGTCGCTTGAGGACGAAGTCGGAGATCTTCTCCCAGCGCTGGATGGTAGCCTCGTCCGTGGGGACGGTGATCAGCTCCTCGATCCAGTCCACGTCCTTGCCGTAGCCCAGCGCAGTCATGTGGTCGATGTAATAGGGATAGTTATAGTATGTAAAGAAGCAGCTGCGGCGGTCGAAGCCCTCCACCAGCATGCCCTCCCGATCCATGTCGGTAAAGCCCAGCGGCCCGTGGACGGCGGTGCAGCCCAGCTGCCGCGCCCAGTCCTCCACCACGCTGAACAGGGCGGCAGACACCTCCCGGTCGTCGATAAAGTCCACCTGCGTGAAGCGCAGGCGGTTGGCGCCCCATTTGTCGTTGGCCTTGCGGGAATAGATAGCGCCGATGCGCCCCACGATATCGCCGTCCCGCTCCGCCAGCCAGCACCGGGCGTCGCAATACTCGAAGGCCGGGTTCTTGCTGCGATCCCAGTCGGACAGATCGTCGTCGTAGGTGGCGGGGACGAACTGGGGCACGCCCTCATACAGCCGGTTGGGGTAGTCCACGAATTTCCGCAGCTGCGCCTTTGTCGTTACTTCCACGATAGAAACCATAGGGAACCTCCTGTTCCAACACATAACAGTGACAGTGTACGCCTTTTTCAGACAAATTGCAAGACCTGCAAAAATAAGTGGCGCGGCGGTGCGGAATATGGTACAATAGGGGTTGAAAATCAAAACGCGGGAGGCGCGGGATACTATGGAATTGCAGTGGTATGACATCCGGGAGCTGACGGAGGACGCGGCGCTGGCCGTGATGGGCATGATGGACGAGACGCGGCGGCGGCGGGTGGCCGACATCGCCGGTGAGGACGACAGAAAGCGCACCGTCGCCGGGGAGCTGCTGGCGCGGCAGATGCTGGCGGCGCGGCTGGGCTGCCCGGAGAAGGATGTTCCCCTCAGCTGGGACGAGCTGGGCAAGCCCTCTGTGGAACGAGAGGGTGTCTACGTGTCCGTGAGCCATTCCGGTGCGTGGGCGGTGTGCGTCACGGCGGACGCGCCGGTGGGCGTGGACGTGGAGGTGGTGCGCTCGGCGCAGGAGAAGTTCATGCGCCGGGTGTGCAGCCAGCAGGAGATGGCCTGCATCCGCCCCGGCGACGACGGCGACTGCCGCCGCTTCTGGGAGATCTGGACGGCCAAGGAAGCGCTGTTCAAGCTGACGGGCAAGGGACCCCTGCTGAAGCTGAGCCGTTTTGCCCTGCCGGAGCGCGTGGCGCTGGACTATATGGAGAAAAACGGCTGCGCCCTGACGGTGGCCGCCGAGATTTTGTGAAAATTTTTGCAAAGTTTGCAAAAAGGTCTTTTCAGAACGGTTTTCTTTTGGTACAATAGTCCCGTAAGAAAGCGCCGCCGGATATGCGCGGCGATTTGAGGACGGACAGAGGAGGTTCGCTTTTTATGATCCGAGTCGGTATCATCGGCTGCGGCAAGATCGCACAGGTGCGCCATCTGCCTGAGTATGCAGCCAACCCCAACGCCGAGATCGTGGCGTTCTACGACAAGAACATGACCCGCGCCCAGGACATGGCCGCAAAATACGGCGGGAAGGTCTACAACAGCTTCTATGAGCTGGTGGACGATCCCAACGTGGACGCGGTATCTATATGCGTGGAGAACCGCAGCCATGCGGAGATCTGCACGGCGGCGCTGTATGCGGGCAAGCATGTGCTGGTGGAAAAGCCCATGGCCATCACACTGGCGGAGTGCGAGTCCATGGTGGCCGCTGCCGAGCGCAACAGCCGCCACCTGATGGTGGGGCACAACATGCGCTTCGATCCGGTGCACCGCAAGGCCAAGCAGCTGCTGGACAGCGGCATCATCGGTGATGTGATCACCTTCCGCAGCGTATACGGCAACTCCGGGCCGGAGGGCTGGTCAGAGGATCGTGACGCCTGGTTCTTCGACAAAAACAAGGCGGCCATGGGCGCCCTGTCCGACATGGGCATCCACAAGGTGGATCTGATCCAGTACCTGCTGGGGCAGAAGGTCATCGAGACAACGGCCAAGGTGGTCACGCTGAACAAGCGCGACGCGGAGGGCAAGCTCATCAGCGTGGACGACAACGCCCTGTGCATCCTGAAGATGTCCGGCGGCGCGCTGGGCACCATGGCGGCCAGCTGGACGGTGTACGGCCACGAGTGCCAGTCCACCGTGCTGTACGGCACCAGGGGTCTGATGATGATCTACAGCGAGCCCTCTGCGCCCATCATCGTCAGCGATCTGGAGGGCAACCGCACCAGCTTCGCCTTCGACACCACCTCCGAAAAGTCCGGTGTCATCGACGAGTTCGTGGACGCGCTGGTACATGACCGTGATCCGGAGGTGTCCGGCAAGGAGGCGCTGACCACCATGCGCACCATCTTCGGCAGCATCCGCTCGTCCGACATTGCGCGGCCTGTGGCGGTGAACACCGACTTCGTGACCCATATCTGAGAGTTCTGAGCACACGGGGTGGGCGTAAGCCCGCCCTGTATTTTGCAGGAGGTAGCACATGTATCGTATCGGCATTGATCTGGGCGGCACCAATATTGCCGCCGGTGTGGTGGATGAATCGCAGCACATCGTGGCGGAGGTCAGCGTACCCACCGGCGCGGAGCGCGGCGCGGAGGCGGTGGTGGCGGACATCTGCCGGGCGGCGGAGCTGGCCATGGCCAAGGCGGGCATCACGGCGGCGCACTGCGCCAGCATCGGCATCGGCTCCCCCGGCACCTGCGACGGCAGCCGCGGCGTGGTGGTGCGGGCGTACAATCTGGGTTGGTTCAACGTACCCGTGTGCGACATGGTGACGGCGCGGCTGGGGCTTCCCTGCCGGCTCAGCAACGACGCCAACTGCGCAGCGCTGGCAGAGACGGTGGCGGGCGCCGCCGTGGGCTGCCGCAATATGGTGCTGGTGACGCTGGGCACCGGCGTGGGCGTGGGCATCGTGTCCGACGGCAAGCTGCTGGAGGGCGTAGGCGGCACCGGCGCCGAGGCGGGACACGCCATACTGGTGCTGGACGGCGAGCCGTGCACCTGCGGACGTAAAGGCTGCTGGGAGGCCTATGCCTCCGCCACCGCTCTGATCCGGCAGGGACGGCGGGCAGCTCTGGCGCATCCGGAGTCACTTCTGTCGCGCTGCGGCGACGCCCTCACCGCCAAGGACGTGTTTGACGCGGCGGACGGCGGCGATGAGACGGCGCAGGCGGTGCTGGCGCAGTATTACGTCTATGTGGCCGCAGGCGTCACCGATCTGGTGAACATTCTGGGGCCGGAGATGGTGCTCATCGGCGGCGGCATCAGCCGTCAGGGCGAGCGGCTGCTCTCTCCCGTGCGGGAGTATGTGGCAGCCAATTGCTTCGGCGGCCACGACAGGCTTCCGCCGGTGATCGAGGCCGCCCGGCTGGGCAATGAGGCGGGCATCATCGGCGCGGCTGCGCTGTGACACAAAAAAAGAACGTCCCCACGGGAACGTTCTTTTTTTATGGGAATACCGCATAATTGGACAAGAGAGATTTGCGAGCAAATTTTGCGTACTGACGAGGCGCGGTTTCGCAGCAATACTTGCCGTATTGCAAGAAATCGCAACAAAGTCAGGGTGCAAAATTTCCGCAAAGCGCCGCCGCTTCAATTGTGCGGTGTTGCCTTATGTCAGTCAATGGTGCGCACAAAGCTCATGCCGCTTTTCTGCATGTGCACATCCAGCCGGACGCGGTCGCCGCGGATGTAGCTGCGGGTGTACTCGTAAATGCGCCCGTCCTCCGTGCGGGTGAGCCGCTGGTGGAAGAAAGCGCAGCTGCCCGGCTCCACCCCCAGCAGCATAGAGCGGTGGTCGTCCAAAATCACCGCCTCATAGCTCTCGTCAGCGGCAAAGGGGACGATGCCCACATGGTACAGCAGGCTGTAAAAGCTGTGTGTCTGGAGCATGTCGCGGGTCAGGTTCGGGTAGATATACTGGGGATAGTAGCTGGTCTCCAGGATCAGCGGCTCGCCGTCCACGTTGCGGACGCGGGTGAAGCAGTACACCGGCGTGCCCTCCCGCAGCTCCATCTTCTTGCAGATAGCCGCGCCGGGAACCTCCACCGCGAAGTCCACCAGCGTGGAGGAAGGCACCTTGCCCATGGAGGACACCTCCGTGGTGAAGGAGTAGCGGACGCCCCGGCGGTTGGTAGCGGGGTCGGCCACGAAGGTACCGCGTCCGCGCTTGCGCACCACCAGCCCCTCGTCCTCCAGCTCACCGATGGCCTGACGTACAGTATTGCGGCTGATGCTCAGGCAGCGGCACAGCTCCGCCTCGCTGGGCAGCAGCGCCCCCACCGCCAGAACGCCGGTGGAGATATTGCGCTTGATGATGCCCACCAGCTGCGCATACAGAGGGATATCGCTGTCCAGCGACAGCGCGGTATGTAGAATCGGGTTCTGTTCCATGATCGGGTTCCTTTCCCTTGCGGTAAGTTGTACCTATTGTACCATACGATCCGGCGGAATGGTAGGGGGTCACAAAAATTTTTTATCACCCTGTCGGTTTTCCCCCGCCTCGCAGGGCGGTACGCAAACAGCGCCGCTGATGCGGCGCTGTTTGCGGAACAAAAAGAAGGAAAACCTTTCGGTAGTAAGCGAAATTACTTGTGGTCGACGCTGTACATGTGCTCGATCAGGCACAGCACCTTGTCGGAATAGCCCATCTCGTTATCGTACCAGCTGACCACCTTCACAAAGGTGTCGGTCAGGGCGATGCCGGCCTTGGCATCAAAGATGGAGGTGTGGGTGTCGCCCAGGAAATCGGAGGAGACAACGTCCTCGTCGGTGTAGGCCAGAATGCCCTTCAGCTCATTCTCGCTGGCCTTCTTCATGGCGGCGCAGATGTCCGCGTAGGAGGCGGGCTTGCTGAGGTTCACGGTCAGATCCACCACGGACACATCCAGCGTGGGAACGCGCATGGACATACCGGTCAGCTTGCCGTTCAGGGACGGAATGACCTTGCCCACAGCCTTGGCAGCGCCGGTGGAGCTGGGGATGATGTTGCCGGAGGCCGCGCGGCCGCCGCGCCAGTCCTTCAGGGACACGCCGTCCACGGTCTTCTGGGTGGCAGTGGTGGAGTGTACGGTGGTCATCAGGCCGTCGGTGATGCCGAAGTTATCGTGCAGCACCTTGGCGATGGGAGCCAGGCAGTTGGTGGTGCAGCTGGCGTTGGACACGAACTGCATGTCGCTGGTATAGGTGTTCTCGTTGACGCCGCAGACGAACATGGGGGTGTCGTCCTTGGAGGGCGCGGACATGATCACGTGCTTGGCGCCGGCGGCGATATGACCGGCGGCCTTCTCCTTGGTCAGGAACAGACCGGTGGACTCGATGACGTACTCAGCGCCCACCTTGGCCCAGGGCAGGTTGGCGGGGTCGCGCTCGGCGAACACGGGGATGGACTTGCCATTGACCACGATGTTGCTGCCCTCGGCGGAGACGGTGCCCTTGAACTTGCCGTGCATGGTATCGAACTTCAGCATATACGCCAGATAATCGGCGGGGCAGAGATCATTGATGCCCACGATCTCGATGTTGGGGTGATCCATGCAGCAGCGCATGACCATACGACCGATACGGCCAAACCCATTGATACCGACTTTAATACTCATAAAACATCTTCCTCTCTGATGGAATATCCTAAATGTATGGTATGTTTAGAATTATATGCACTTCAACAGCAAAATGCAAGCCTTTTTTCAAAACTTTTTAATTTTCACGGAAATTTGACAAATTGCTTGTATTTTTACGTTTCGTCTGGTATGATGTGGCTACACAGGGGACAGTTGGCACGGTTGGCGGCGGCGAAAGGCTGGCATGCTGACCGTGGAAGGAGGCGACGGCATGGAGGAACTGACCCAGCGGGAGAAGCTGCTGTTTGATAGATTGCCTCTGGCCGCCATGCAGCTGCGCACGGCCTTGGGCGGCATTTACTTCGGCGCCCGGAGGCTGGCCACGCCGGAGGAGCGGGAAAACGACCCGGAGCTGGACAGGAACGCTGCGGTGCTCTACCGCAGCTATTATCAGCTTTTGCGGCTGGCCAAGGATCTGGAGTCCGTGGAGCTGCTGGGGCGCGAGGAGCCGCTGCCCCGGGAAAATCTGGATCTGCTGGTATGGCTGGATGAGATCATCCGGGAATGCCAGGTACCCTTCGAGCTGAAGGGCGTAACGCTGGAGCTGCTGTGCAGCGAGCGCTACGTCATCACCGCGGTGAACAAGCGCTGGCTGGAGCAGGCCGTATGGCACCTGCTGTCCAATGCGCTGGCCGCCTGCGGCAAGGGTGGCCGGGTAACGGTGACGCTGCTGGCGCAGCGCGCCCATGTGCTCATCAAGGTGACGGACAACGGCCGGGGCATACCGCCGGAGCAGCAGGACATGCTGCGGACATGGCATCTGCGCCCCGTGACGCCGGAGTATCTCACCGGCGGTCTGGGCATCGGACTGCCGGTGGTGCATCAGGTGATGAAGCTCCACGGCGGCCAGATGCTGCTGGACAGCAAGGAGGGCGCCGGCACCACCGTAACGCTGGCGCTGCCGGCGGAGCGGACATCCGCCGTGCTCCACGAGCCAACCATCGAGTACCACGGCGGCTTCCAGCGGGCGCTGGTGGAGCTGGCGGGCGCACTGCCGGCGGAGGCGTATCTCATCAAGCAGCTTGACCAATGACATTCCGGGCGGAGGGACGACTCCTTCCGCCCTGTACCATCGATTGACAAGGGCAAACCTGTTGATCGATGGTACCATCGATCAACAAGGGCAGACACGGTTTTGACGGGCAGAAATGCGCCCATACCGCGTCAAGTCCCTTGACAATACGGCAGTATTCTCTGCGGGTCTTTCCTTGCCTGGACACATTTCTGCTCCGGCAAAACTGCCCGCACCTGGCAGCGATGTATTTTCGAGTGATTTTTGCTTTTTGAGACGCAGGCTTGCTGAGTCGGCATATTCTCGCCGATGCTGCCGAGCGACGTTCCTTTGGAGCGAGGCTGGCGCAAGCCAAGACGAAAAGAGCAAAAAGCGCCGGAAAGACACGCTGTCAGGCGTGTTTGCCCTTGTTGATCGATGGTATCCTTTCCACATTTTGCATGTTTTATTCGGAGCGATCACTATGAGCGAAAAGAAAAAGGTGCTGGTAGCCATGTCCGGCGGCGTGGACAGCTCTGCCGCCGCCGCGCTGCTGGTGCAGCAGGGCTATCAGTGCGACGGAGCCATGCTGAAGCTGGCGCCCAACGAGGACAGCCGCTGCTGCTCCGCCGACGATGCGGAGGACGCGCGGCAGGCGGCCGCCCGGCTGGGTATGCGCTTTTATGTGTTCAACGAGACGGCGCGGTTCCGGCGCTGCGTCATGGACAAATTCGTGGCGGAGTACGGCGCGGGGCGCACGCCCAACCCCTGCATCGACTGCAACCGGGAGCTGAAATTCGGCGCGCTGCTGGACAGGGCGCTGACGCTGGGCTACGACTATATCGCCACCGGCCACTATGCGCGGGTGGATCTTGATGAAACGACCGGCAAGTACCGGCTGCTGCGGGGCGCGGAGCGGCGCAAGGATCAGAGCTATGTGCTCTATCAGCTGACCCAGCGGCAGCTGGCGCACCTGCTGCTGCCGGTGGGCGACTACGACAAGCCCGCCATCCGGGACAAGGCGCGGCAGGCCGGGCTGGACAACGCCGACAAGGGCGACAGCCAGGATATATGCTTCGTACCGGATGGGGACTATGTGGGCTTCCTGCGGCGGGAGGGTCTGCCGCTGACGCCCGGCGACTTCGTGGACAGGGACGGACGCGTTCTGGGGCGGCACAAGGGACTTCCCTGCTACACCGCCGGCCAGCGGAAGGGGCTGGGCGTAGCCGCCGGGAAGCATGTGTACGTCCTGTCCAAAAACGGCGCGGACAACACCATCCTGCTGGGCGACGACGCGGAGCTGTACGCCTCCTCCCTGCTGGCCTCCCATGTGAACTGGATCAGCGGTGAGACGCCCGCCCAGCCGGTGCGCTGCGCCGCCAAGACCCGGTACAGCCAGACGGAGGCGCCCTGCACCGCCCATCCCCTGCCGGACGGCGGGCTGCGGGTGGTGTTCGACCAGCCCCAGCGTGCCATCACGCCGGGACAGGCCGTGGTGCTGTACGACGGCGACGTGGTGCTGGGCGGCGGCACCATCGAAAAAAGCGAATAAATATCCCCCGGCCTAGCCGGGGGTATTTCTTAGACGGGCGAAGCCCTATGTTACCAGCCACGCCTCATGCGGCGTTAGTACGACTTGCCATTTGCATAGGCTGTCCTACCCACACCGGTATAAGTCCGGCACCTTTTCATTCTTATATAGCCGTCATCCCTAACACTTATGCTTTTTCTTCTGCCTAATTATCTCAACAGCAATCTTTACTTCTATCACACAACTTGCTAAACTGTTTCTGCCACTTCATTCTTGAATGGCCTCCCTTTGTTTTGTAGTTTGCAGTTGCCAGACCGCATCTCTACTATAACAGAGGGAGTTTTATTTTTTCTCATCGGCAGCAGCCTCTTTTGAACCACTCGCCCAGCGAGTGGTTTTCGGGATACAAAAAGGCATCCCCCGGCATGTACCGGGGGATGCGGTGCGTTATGGGGGACTGTCTCACTCAGTGACGGTGAGGGTGGGGTGCATGAGGGGGTCAAAGGTGGCGAGGACGCGGTCTCCCTCCACGATATATTCGCTCCACAGGCGGATCTCGGCGCAGCGCTGCACCCGGTAAAGGGTGATGCTGTGGATAGGCGTGGGTTCGGAGTAGGCTTGGTCGCGGCAGTAGACATCGGTACTCTCGTCGCCGCGGAAGACGACGCAGAGGTCGTCACACTGGAGCACACCGGGTATGTCGCAGCTGCCGGTGTAAACGTTCTTGCGCAGCTGGCCATGGAAGGAAACGGGAACGGTCTCGATGGCAGAATCGAGCGGGCTGGCATGGTACAGGCCGGTGCCGTCGAAGTCGATGGCCACGCCCCTGTCCCGGCAGGCGAAAATAAGTACGGCGGTGAACAGCAGCAGGATGGGAAGCCAGATCTTGCGGGATGTCCATATCTGTCGCATGGGGAGCCCTCCTTTACAGTGTTGTACCTGCTGCAAGTATACCATCAGGCGGGGAGAAAATCAACAAAAAAACGCGGCACAATGTGCCGCGTTTTTATTCGCTTAAAAGTGCGTTTCCACGAACTTATTGAACTTTTTCACGTCCATCTCGTCCTTGTAGGTGTTCTTGAAGCGCTTCACCGTCTCGCTGTTGTACTGCACCAGCGCGCGATACTTCAGCATACCGGCCACCAGACCCACGCCGCCGCAGATGTAGCCCCACGGCTCGGACTTGGTGCAGGTATACGCCAGCACCGCCAGCAGCAGCAGCGAGATCACCACTCCGGCGATCTGCTTTTTGGGGTGGATGCGATCCACGGCCTCCTGCGTCACCACGCCCTCCTGCACCATGGCCTTGGCGAACTGCTTCTGGACACCGAACAGGCTGGCCGCCTGCAGCATCATGGGTGCCACCACGAAGAACGCAAAAAACGTATCGACTACGCCGATGATCAAAATACCGAAATCTCCCATTTTCTCCCTTACTCCTCCTGTGCAGACTGGTTTCTGAATATGATGCGCATATCGCTTCGCGCCGTGGCGTACAGCATGTGGCTGTAGCACAGCGAGAATTCCACAATGTCGCCCACCTGCAAGCGCCGGGGGCAGTCCTCCACATCCACGATGCAGTGGTCGGAGGAGCCGCCGATGACCGTCAGCCCCGGCTCCCGGGGGATCAGGCTCTCCAGCTCGCCCACGTCGGCGCGTCCCAGCGCCAGGATCGCCCGGCGGCGGATGCCCCGATCCTCGTAGACGGGCTTGCGGCCAAAGGCGTCGATGGCGAATTCCCCGATGGGATAGGTGGGCTTGTCCTTGACCTCCACCACCTCGGCGCGGAGCGTCAGCGCGTCCATGCGCAGATAGTCCATGTCGCGGATGCCCCAATCCACCTGCAAGTCCTTGCCCAGCAGGATGGCCTCCCCGATGCGCAGGTGGTTCACCCCGGCGGGCATGGTGCCCCAGTGTACCAGCGTGAAGGAGCTGGTGGCACCGCCGGAGACGATCTCCAGCTTCCGCCCGATGCGCTGCTCCACCTGCCGCGCCAGCCCCACAAGCTCGTTCATCTTCTCCGGCGTGGGCTTGGTGGAGCCATAGCAGGTCAGATTGACGCCGATACCCGCCAGCTGCACATGGGGCAGGTCGCGCTCCACGCGCTCACACACGTCCACAAGCTCCTTTTTATCCCAGAAGCCCTCCCGCAGGTCGCCCAGATCGGTCATGATGATAACGCGGTGGGTCTTGTTCTGCCGGAGGCACTCCTCCTCCAGCGCCAGCAGCGTAGGCCACTCGCTTTGCAGAGACGTCTCGCACAGTGCCACCACGTCGGGCAGCTCCGTCAGTCCGGGAATACGGATCAGCAGCCACGGCCCCGGCACACCGGCGGCGCGGCACTTGGCCACCTGCTCCAAGCGGCTGGTACCCAGCTCCTCCGCTCCAGCGGCGCGCAGCACACGCGCCGCCTCCGGCAAGCCGTCCACACCCTTTACCACGCCGCACACACGGATGCCCATTCCGCGGCAGCGGGAGATCACGGCGTCCGCGTTGCTCCGCAGAAGTGCCAGATCAAATTCCAATTGGGGATACTGCCGCACAGCGACACCTCCTGTTTATGTTCCATACGAATTAAATTTAATTTCAATAGAAATACAATAGTAATATTGTATCACAAGTCCGGCAGTTTGTCACACCTTTTCGCAAAATTCCCCCGCTTGTTTGCCCCGGGCAAAAAAAGAAAGCCCCGCAGGGCTTTCTTTTTTTGATGTACGGATGTCTTACTTGGCAGCCATAGCCTTGTTGGCCTCAGCCATTTCCTGGAAGATGCCAGCGTGCTTCTTGCTGACGATCGCCCTGATGACCAGCAGAGTAGCAACCATCAGGATGCAGGCAATGACCAGGCAGATGACCACGTTCTGGATCAGACCGGCCAGAATGAAGCTGACGAAGGTCACACCGGCCACAGTCAGAGCGTAGGGGATCTGGGTGAACACGTGGTTCAGGTGGTAGCAGTGCGCACCGGCAGAAGCCATGATGGTGGTATCGGAGATGGGGGAGCAGTGGTCGCCCATAACGCCGCCGGAGCAGGCAGCCGCCAGACCGATGGTGCACAGGATGGGCTGGGTGTCATAATTGAACACCTGCACAACGATGGGAGCCATGATGCCGATGGTGCCCCAGGAGGTACCGGTGGCAAAGCCGATGGCAGCACCGATGATGAAGATCACAGCGGGCAGGAACTTGGCCAGATCGCCGGCGCCGGACATGGCGTTGACGACGAAGTCGGCGGAGTTCATGCCGTAGCGGGTCAGACCGCACAGCGTCCACGCGAAGGTCAGGATCAGGATGGGGGAGATCATCTGGATAAAGCCGTTGGGCACGGACTCGAAGGACTTCTCGAAGCCGATGGAGCCGCGCAGCCAGAAGTAGATGAACGTGAACACCAGAGCCAGCATGGAGCCGATGGCCAGGCCGGCGCCGGAGGATGCGTTGGAGAACGCGCCCATGAAGTCGCCCACATACTCGCTCTCGGCATCATAGTAACCGCCGGTGTAGATCAGACCCACGATGCAGGTGACGATCAGCACGATGACGGGCAGCAGCAGATCCAGCACGGAGGACTTGCCCTTGGAGCCGGTCTCGTAGTCGTCGGCGCCTTCAAAAGGCCTCTCGGGAGTGGTGAACAGGTCGTTCTTGACCTGGGCGTTGTACTCGTGGGTCAACATGGGGCCGAAATCGATATTCAGCAGAGAGATGACCACGATCATCAGCAGGGTCATCAGGCAGTAGTAGTTCCAGGGGATCTGCTTGATGAACATCTCAATACCGCTGACAGACTCGGAATTGACGTAGCCGGACACGGCGGCAGCCCAGGAGGACACGGGAGCGATCATGCAGACGGGAGCGGCGGTAGCGTCGATGACGTAGGCCAGCTTCGCGCGGGAGATGTGATGGCTCTCGGTAACGGGACGCATAACGGCGCCCACGGTCAGGCAGTTGAAGTAGTCGTCGATGAAGATCAGGACGCCCAGCAGCATGGTCATCAGCTGTGCGCCGGCGCGGGTCTTAACGGCTTTCTTCGCCCAGCGGCCGAAGGCCTCGGAGCCGCCGGTCTTGTTCATCAGGTCCACCATGATGCCCAGAACCACCAGGAAAACGATGATGGCGATGTTGCCGGAGTCGGACACGGTGGTGACGATACCGTTGTTGCCCTCCACCAGCTGCACCAGCGTCTCCCAGGGAGCGTAGTTGCTGACCAGCAGAGCACCAACGAGGCAGCCCAGGAACAGAGAGGAATAGACTTCTTTGCTGATCAGCGCCAGAACGATGGCCACGATGGGGGGCAGCAGGGACCAGAAGGTACCTGCGAACGGAGTGGTGGCACCCTCGATCAGGATGGGAGCGTCCTTATAGCTGATGCCCAGTACGACCAGCAGCACGATAAAGACACCCAGCGCAACGAAATACGCTATCTTTGTGCTTTTCTTTTCCATGTGTGTGATTTACCTCCTCACAAATTGGTGCCACCATCCTAACGTTTTATTAACAGATTGTCAACATTTCAGCAAAGCCGGAGGCGGGTAATTTTGAACAAATTATGAATCCGATTTTCTCCCTTTTCTCCAATTTTGGCGTGTTTTTTCGAAATCTTTGCAGCATTTTTATATTCCTTTACGCCGTCTTAACGCAGTTTCCGCGGCTCTTTTTTGGAAATTTATGTTTATTTCTCGTTAACTCTACCGGGCAATATGTCAGAATATCGCTATGCTCTCTGCAGAAAAAAGAGACGGCAAACGCCGTCTCTTTTCCATATATTGGGTTCGCAGGGGATTTACTTAGCCAGAGCCTTATCCGCCTCAGCCATTTCCTGGAAGATGCCAGCGTGCTTCTTGGCAACGATGGCACGGATGACCAGCAGAGTAGCGATCATCAGCACCACAGCGATAGCCAGGTTGATGACCACGTTCTGGATCAGACCGGCCAGGATGAAGCTGACGAAGGCCACACCGGCCACGGTCAGGGCATAGGGGATCTGGGTAAACACGTGGTTCAGGTGGTAGCAGTGCGCACCGGCAGAAGCCATGATGGTGGTGTCGGAGATGGGGGAGCAGTGGTCGCCCATAACGCCGCCGGCGCAGGCAGCCGCCAGACCGATGGTGCACAGGGTGGGCTGCACGTCATAGTTGAAGACCTGGACAACGATGGGAGCCATGATGCCGATGGTGCCCCAGGAGGTACCGGTGGCGAAGCCGATGGCAGCACCGATGATGAAGATCACAGCGGGCAGGAACTTGGCCAGATCGCCGGCGCCGGACATGGCGTTGACAACGAAGTCGGCGGAGTTCATGCCGTAGCGGGTCAGACCGCACAGCGTCCACGCGAAGGTCAGGATCAGGATGGGGGAGATCATCTGGATGAAGCCGTTGGGCACGGACTCGAAGGACTTCTCGAAGCTGATGGAGCCGCGCAGCCAGAAGTAGATGAACGTGAACACCAGAGCCAGCATGGAGCCGATGGCCAGGCCCTGACCAGAGGAAGCGTTGGAGAACGCCTCCATGAATTTGTGATAGGTCTCACCCTCGGCATCGAAGAAGCCGCCGGTGTAGATCAGGCCGATGATGCAGGTGGCGATCAGCACGATAACGGGCAGGATCAGATCCAGCACGGAGGACTTGCCCTTGGAGCCGGTCTCGTAGTCGTCAGCGCCGGCGAAGGGACGCTCGGGAGTGGTGAACAGGTCGTCCTTGACCTGGGCATTGTACTCGTGGGTCAGCATGGGGCCGTAGTCAATGTTCAGGATGGAGATGACCACGATCATCAGCAGGGTCAGCAGGCAGTAGTAGTTCCAGGGGATCTGCGCCACGAACAGCTGGATGCCGTTCACGTTGTCGGACTGGACGTAGCCGGAAACGGCAGCGGCCCAGGAGGACACGGGAGCGATCATGCAGACGGGAGCGGCCGTGGAGTCGATGACGTAGGCCAGCTTCGCGCGGGAGATCTTGTGGGACTCGGTGACGGGACGCATGACGGCGCCCACGGTCAGGCAGTTGAAGTAGTCGTCGATGAAGATCAGCACGCCCAGCAGCATGGTCATCAGCTGCGCGCCGCCGCGGGTCTTGACGGACTTCTTCGCCCAGCGGCCGAAGGCCTCGGAGCCGCCGGTCTTGTTCATCAGATCCACCATGATGCCCAGGATGACCAGGAACACGATGATGGCGATGTTGCCGGAGTCAGAAACGGTGGTGACGATACCGTTGTCACCCTCCACCAGCTGCACCAGCGTCTCCCAGGGCCGGAAGTTGCTGACCAGCAGAGCACCAACGAGGCAGCCCAGGAACAGAGAGGAATAGACTTCCTTACTGATCAGAGCCAGAACGATGGCCACGATGGGGGGCAGCAGGGACCAGAAGGTACCTGCGAACGGGGTGGTGGCGCCCTCGATCAGGATGGGAGCGTCCTTAAAGCTGATGCCCAGAACGGCCAGCAGCACGATAAAGACACCCAGCGCAACGAAATACGCTATCTTTGTGCTTTTCTTTTCCATGTGTGTGATTTACCTCCTCACAAATTGGTGGCATGATGCCATCCGCCGGCGCAAGCAGGCGCACCTGCTCCCGCTGACTGTTGTATCATACCCTTGCGCTAAGAAATTGTCAAGTTCTTAACACCATGTTCCACTTTTTTAACAAATTGTGAACTCACTTTTCGTCGTTTTTACAATAGAACCGGGGGCATCACACGGAAATAATTGGCTGTAAGCCTTGAAAACACGCGGCTTTGCGCGAAAAAGACGCCGGTGCTCACGCACCGGCGTCTTTATACAGATATCGTTAATTTTCCGTTAAGTACCGTTTAGAAGAAGAACTCCTTGATCTGGCCGTACAGGATCAGGATCATGCACAGCGGGGTGATGAACTTCACGCAGATCTTGAAGAAGCTGTAGCTGCCCATGGCGTGGCCGGACTGCTCCACCTCTCCCTTGACCACCTCGGGTCCGATCTCCCAGCCGATCATCAGGGACATCAGCATTGCGCCCAGCGGCATCATGATGCCCTCGGACAGCATGTCGAAGAAGTCCAGCCAGTCGGCCGCCCATGTGGGCAGATCACCTGTCATGCCCAAGAGATTGCCCGGTGCGAAGCCGGTGGTGCCCAGCGCGTCGGCGCAGACCAGAATGCAGCCCAGACCCACGCAGGCCGCGGCGATAAGGGTGTAGGCCTTACGCTTGTCGCCCTTGCCCTCGTCACGCGCCTTGTCCACGAAGTGCGCCACGATGACCTCCAGCAGGGAGATGGAGGAGGAGATGGCGGCAAAGACCACCAGCAGATAGAAGATAATGCCGAAGATGGGCCCCACGGCATCCATGCGGTCGAACACGTTCTGCATGGTGATGAACAGCAGCTTGGGGCCGCCCAGAGCACCGTTGGGATCCAGAGCGAAGCGGCCGGGCAGGACGCACAGGCCGGCCATCAGAGCCACCAGCGTATCCATAACCACGATCAACAGCGCGTTTTTCTGGATGTTTTCCTTCTTCTGCAGATAGGAGCCGTAGGTGATCATGGCGCCCATGCCCAGAGACAGGGAGAAGAACATCTGGCCGCCGGCGGTGGCCAGCACCGTCAGGAAGTCAGGCGCCTCCTCAATAACGCCGTTGGCGACCGCCCAGCCGGGCACGAACATGTACTTCAGGCCGTTCACAGCGCCGGGCAGGGTGCAGGCGCGGATGATGCAGATCAGCAGCGCCACAAACAGCGCGGGCATACCCACGGAGCAGACCTTCTCGATACCGCCGCCCACACCGCCGAGAACGATGAGCATGGTCAGCGCCACGAAGATCAGGCCGTAGATGATGGCCTCGGTGGGGTTGCCGAGGAAGGCTCCGAACACCTCAGCGCCCACGGAGGTGTCGTTGGCCGCGGCCAGCTCAGCGGCTGCGCCGGAGCCGAAGGAGGCGTTGAACAGGTCACCGATGTTGACAACGGTGTACTTGATGCAGTAGCCGCCCAGCGCGCAATAGAAGAACAGGATCAGGAACGCGGACAGAATGCCCATCCAGCCCATCCATTTGAACTTCTTGGAGATGGCATGGTACGCCGCCACAGCACCCTTGCCCGTCTTACGACCGATGGCCAGCTCGCCTACCATAACGATGAAGCCGCAGCAGACCGCCAGAATGAGGTAAATAATGAGGAACGTAAAGCCGCCGGAGGCGCCCATTTTATTGGGGAAGCCCCAGATGTTGCCCAGGCCGACCGCCGAGCCGACCGCGGCCATCAGGAAACCGAAATTGGTTCCAAAGCCTTTTCTTTCTTCCATTGTTTTCTCTCCTTCACAGATTTTTCCCGCCGCACCCGGCGGGCGTGGTTGTATCTTACCGTGAAAAAAAGACGGTGTAAATGGGGGCACACGTTCCTTAACGTGCCGGTGGCACTGCGCCGCTTTTTCTTTATCCATCCGTTATAAAGGATGCATAAAGCAGCGTTTTACCTCGATGGAAATTTTCTTTTCAGGAAACTGCTTTTGTTGAAAGGCAGGCCTCTCCCCTCCCCTGCCGGCTCCGTTATGACACGAAGGCTGACCGGCGGCAAAGGATAAAAAACTGCGGCGGTTTTCGTTTTCACATCCGTTGCGAAAGAAGCGGAAATGTGCTATACTATATGCTCAAAATTACGAAGCGAGGCGTGCTATGACTACCCAAGACTACCGTACCCGCAGTCCTCTGCGGATATTTCTCTCCTATTTCAAGCCCCACCGGAGGCTGTTTGCGCTGGATATGACCTGCGCGTTCCTGATCGCGTGCATCGACCTGGCGTTCCCGCTGGTGTCCCGCGCCGCCATGTATTCGTGGCTCCCCCAGCGGCAGTTCCGGACGTTTTTCATCGTTATGGCCGTGGTGGTGGCCGCCTATCTGCTGCGGTCGGGGCTTTATTTCGTGGTGGCCTACTGGGGTCACACCTTCGGCATCCGGGTGGAGGCGGACATCCGCCGCGACCTGTACCACCACATTCAGGAGCTGGGCTTCGATTTCTACGACCGCAACCGCACCGGCCAGCTGATGAGCCGGTTGACCAGCGACCTGTTCGAGCTGACGGAGCTGGCGCACCACGGGCCGGAGGATCTGTTCATCTCCGCCGTGACCATTCTGGGCGCACTGGCGGTGATGTTCTGCCTGCGCTGGGAGCTGGCACTGGTGCTGCTGCTCCTGCTGCCGGTGCTGCTGGCTGTGGCGCTGCGCCGCCGGCGGCAGATGAGCGCCGCGTCCCGCGCCGCCAAGCAGAAGACCGGCACCATCAACGCCGCCATCGAGTCGGGACTGTCCGGCGTCCGCACCACCAAGGCCTTTGCCAACGAGGAGGCGCAGCAGCGCCGCTTCGACGAGGCCAACGAGGTGTTCAAGACCGCCAAGCGCGGCTTCCACAAGGAGATGGGGCGCTTCAACGCGGTGATGGAGTTCTGCACCGGCATACTGCCGGTGGCGGTGATCGCCGTGGGCGGCTGGCTCATTATGAAGGAGAAGATGGACTATGTGGATCTCATCACCTTCTCCCTGTATGTCACCACCTTTGTCAGCCCCATCCGCAAGCTGGCCAACTTCGCGGAGATGTTCTCCAACGGCTTCGCCGGTCTGCACCGGTTCATCGAGCTGATGGGCACCGACCCGTCCATTCAGGACGCGCCGGACGCGGTGGAGCTGCGGAACGTGAAGGGCGACGTGGACGTGGAGCACGTGTCCTTCGCCTACGGAGAAAAGGCCGAGGTGCTCCACGACGTGACGCTGCACATCCCCGCCGGGGAGACGGTGGCGCTGGTGGGACCCTCCGGCGGCGGCAAGAGCACCCTGTGCCAGCTGCTGCCCCGGTTCTATGACGTGGACAGCGGCAGCGTGTCCGTGGACGGGCACGACGTGCGCTCCCTGACACAGCGCTCCCTGCGCCGCGCCATCGGCATCGTGCAGCAGGACGTGTTCCTGTTTGCCGACACCATCCGGGAGAACATCCGCTACGGCCGTCCCGACGCCACCGACGCGGAGGTGGAGCAGGCGGCGCGGCAGGCGGAGATCTATGACGACATCTGCGCCATGCCCGACGGGTTCGATACCTATGTGGGCGAGCGAGGCGCGCTGCTGTCCGGCGGGCAGAAGCAGCGGGTGGCCATCGCCCGGGTGTTCCTGAAATCCCCGCCCATCCTGATACTGGACGAGGCCACCTCGGCGCTGGACAGCGTGACGGAGGCGCGGATACAGGGCGCCTTTGACCGGCTGGCGCAGGGGCGGACGACGCTGATCATCGCCCACCGGCTGTCCACCATCCGGGCGGCGCACCGCATTCTGGTGATACAGGACGGCGTGATCGCCGAGGAGGGCAGCCACGCGGAGCTGCTGGCGAAAAACGGCGTGTACGCCCGGCTGTACCGCACGCAGAATCTGGGAGAGTGACCATGGACAGACGGGAATTGCTGGATAGGACGGCGCAGGACGCGGAGGAGCGGCTGCTGCTCAGCCGCGTGTGGGACAAGCGGGAGCAGTGCCGCCAGAGGAACATCCCCGCGGCCACGGACTTCCTGTCGCCCCAGGAGCAGGCGGCGGCACAGCGGCTGCTGAACGCGCTGGGCATGCGGGAGGGCTACGCCTTCTCCGGAGGCTATGAGGGTGCGGAGCGGCGGCGGCTGGTGTTCCTGCCGGACTGGAAGGACGCGCCGGACGAGCAGGAGATCACGGCGGTGGAGGCACGGTGCCGCAGCGGAAGCAGCCTGACACACCGGGATTTTTTGGGAAGTCTGATGGCTCTGGGATTGACCAGAGGGAAGATAGGGGATATACTGTTGACGGAGGGCGGCTGCCAGGTGATCGTGGAGCCGTCCGTGGCGGAGCATCTGGTGCAGAGCTGGGACTCCGCCGGACGGGAACGGCTGACCGTGACGGCGCTGCCGTCGCTCACCGCCCTTGCGCCGCAGGCGCCGGTATTTACCGAGGTGCGGGACACGGTGGCCTCCCTGCGGCTGGACGGCGTGGCGTCCGCAGGCTTCGGCGTCAGCCGGGGCAAGGCGGCGGAGGCCATCCAGCGGGGCGCGGTGCAGGTGAACCACACCGTCTGCCTGAAGCCGGACAAGCCGGTGGCGGCGGGGGATGTCATCACCTGCCGGGGCTGGGGACGCTGTGTGCTGGGCAGCGTGGGAAGTCCTACCCGGAAGGGGCGGCTCCCCATCGTCATACAGCGGTATTCATGATATGATCAGACGCATATAGACGCACATCTGAGAAACGAGGTGAAACGTATGGAACAGAGCAGGATCGACCGCATCAACGAGCTGGCGCGGAAGGCCAAGGCCGAGGGGCTGACGGACGCAGAGATCGAGGAGCGCGCCGTGCTGCGGCAGGAGTACCTGAACGCGGTGATGAGCAACGCCCGCGCGGTGCTGGAAAACACCTATATCGTGGACGAAAAGGGCAACAAGCGGAAACTGCAGGGGAAGGGTGAGCCGGAAGAATGAGCTACGAATACGACGGGAGCAGCGGCCCGCAGCCGCAGCCTCCGAAAAAGAACAATAACAACGACCTTGGCTCGTGGATCCTCATCGCGGTAATGTTCGCCGTGGCGTGGCCGGTGGGTCTGATCCTGCTGCTGAGCAAGCTCAGCGAGGGCGGCGGCAGAAAAATGCGCCAGCAGGCGCGGGATGCATGGCAGCGGACGGCGGCGGGCAGCGCCGAGGCGAAGCCCGCGCAGGCGCGCGCCTCTGCGGCGAAGAACACCGTGCGCAAGGTCACGGAGACGCCGAACTACTCCGACAAGGGCGCCAAAACCATGAAGATCATCGGCGCGGTGGTGGGTATTCTGGGCTGCGTGGCCATGCTTAGCGCCGTCAGCGACAACCTGTCCTACGCCTACCACTACAACGAGTGGTGGTACTTTGCCCGGCAGCTGTTCTACCCCATGGGCATGATGGCCGGCGGCGTGTCGCTGCTGCTGGGCAGCGGCGCCATGAAGCGCCGCCAGCGGCGGTTTGCCACCTATCTGCGCACGGCAGGGCAGAAGGCCGCCGTGCCGCTGGATTATCTGGCAAGAGCCGCCGATGTGTCCCGGAAGCGGGTGGAAAAAGACGTCAACCTGATGCTGGAAAAGGGCATGTGGGGCGACGAGGCCTACATCGATCTGGGCAGCGGGATGCTGTTCAAGTCTCAGGAGGCGGCCACGGCGTATTTCGACGCCGCCCACCGCGCCAAGGCGGAGCAGGAGCAGCCCGCACAGGCTGCGCCCGCGCCGGAGGGCTACGCCGCGATCCTGGCGCAGATACGCGACCTTAACGACCGCATCGCCGACGAGCACCTCAGCGCGCAGATGGATCGCATGGAGCAGGTGGCCGGACGCATCTTCAGGCTCATCGAGGAGGACGAGAACAAGCGGGCGGCCGCCGGTACGTTCCTGAGCTACTACCTGCCCACCACGCTGAAGCTGCTGGAGAACTACGCGGCCTTTGAGGAGGCCGGCGTCAGCGGCGAGAATCTCAGTCAGGCCAAGGCCAAGATCGAAAAGACCATGGACAGCATTGTGGCGGGCTTCGAGCACCAGCTGGATGAGCTGTACCGCACGGACGCCATGGACATCGACAGTGATATACGGGTGATGGAGACTATGCTGCGGCGCGACACCGCCAGCGTAGCGGATGATTTCGGCCTGAACGGGGGAAGCGCCGTTCAGCAGAAGGAGTCATAATGAAGAGGGAAACGCAGGTGCTCTGCGTTTCCCTTTCGCGTTTTTCACACACGGCGGGGGTTGCGTGTTGACGGAACGGACAAAAAGAGGTACAATGTTCGGTAACGATACCGGGCAGCGAAAACGACCTGTTTCGCCGCTCTCGGCGCGGCAGGAGTGCTATACTGACACAGTGAAAAAGGAGCGGAGAGCATGATGCAGCATCCGGCGCATGACGCCTATACCTACTTCGGCGCACACCCGACCGGCGAGGGCTATACCTTCCGGGTGTGGGCGCCCAACGCCCGCGCTGTGGCGCTGGCCGGTGACTTCAACGGCTGGGCGCCCTGCCCCATGACGCGGCTGGACGGCGGCGTATGGGGGGCGGCGGCGGAGAACGCCAGGGTGTACGACGCCTATAAGTACGTCGTCACCGGTGCGGACGGCCGGGTGGTGTGGAAGGCCGACCCCTATGCCTTCCACGCGGCCACGCGGCCGGGGACGGACAGCAAGGTATACGACATCGCGGGCTTTTCGTGGCGGGATGAGAAATGGCGGCAGCAGCGGCTGGAAAAGCCGCCGGTGGACGGCGAGCTGCTGATCTACGAGGTGCATCTGGGCTCGTGGAAGCGCCACGAGGACGGCACGTCCCTGAGCTACCGGGAGCTGGCGCGGGAGCTGCCGGGGTATGTGAAGTCCATGGGCTACAACTTCGTGGAGCTGCTGCCGGTGACGGAGTACCCGCTGGACGACAGCTGGGGCTATCAGTGCACCGGCTACTTCGCCCCCACCAGCCGCTACGGAACGCCCCACGACTTCATGGCGCTGGTGGACGCGCTGCACCGGGCGGGGCTGGGCGTGATACTGGACTGGGTGCCCGCCCACTTCTGCAAGGACAGCCACGGGCTGATCGAGTTCGACGGGACATGCCTCTATGAATACGGCGACCCGCTGAAATGGGAGCACGCCGGCTGGGGCACCCGTGTGTTCGACTTCGGCAAGCCGGAGGTGAAGGAGTTCCTTCTCAGCTCCGCCGTGTACTGGCTGCGGGAGTACCACATCGACGGGCTGCGGGTGGACGCGGTGGCGTCCATGCTGTATCTGGACTATGACCGGCAGGGCGGCGCGTGGCGCCCCAACAAGGACGGCGGCAGAGAAAATCTGGAGGCCATCGAGTTCCTGCGGGAGCTGAACCGGGCGGCCTTCGCCGCCGACCCCGCGGCGCTGATGGTGGCGGAGGAGTCCACCGCGTGGCCGCTGGTGACATACCCGCCGGAGCAGGGCGGTCTGGGCTTTAACCTGAAGTGGAACATGGGCTGGATGAACGACCTGTGCCACTACCTGAAGATGGACCCCTACTTCCGCCAGTTCCACCACCGGGATGTGACGTTCTCCATGTTGTACGCCTTTTCCGAGAACTACGTACTGCCCCTGTCTCACGACGAGGTGGTGCACATGAAGGGCAGTCTGCGGGGCAAGATGCCCGGCGACGACTGGCGGCAGCTGGCCGGTGTAAGGGGCTTCTATACCTACATGCTGTGCCATCCGGGAAAGAAGCTGCTGTTCATGGGCAGCGAGTTGGGACAGTGGCACGAGTGGGACTTCCGCGGCCAGCTGGACTGGTATCTGCTGGACGACCCCGCCTGCCGCGCCACCCACGAGTGTATCCGCCAGCTGAACCGGCTGTACAGGCGCAACCGCTGCCTGTGGGAAAACGACCGGGACTGGGAGGGCTTCCAGTGGCTGGTGGCCGACGACAACCACAATAACGTGCTGGTGTTCCTGCGGCGGGACAGAAAGGGACACGAGATGATCTGCGCGGTGAATTTCGCGCCGGTGCCCTGGGACAACTACCGCTTCGGCGTGCCGAAGGCGGCGGGGTACGAGGTGCTGTTCAACACGGACGATACCTGCTGGGGCGGCAGCGGCTGCGGCCTGAGCGCCGGCGGCAGGATCAACGTGGACGATATACCCTCCCACGGGCGGGAGCAGTCCCTGTCGCTGACGGTGCCGCCGCTGGGCGCGGTGCTGCTGCGGCGGGCGAACACAAAGAAGCGGCGCAACGATGAAGCAGGAGGTACACAACGATGAAGAAAGAGTGTGTGGCGATGCTGCTGGCCGGCGGTCAGGGCAGCCGCCTGTATGTGCTCACCGGCAGCATGGCGAAGCCCGCCGTGCCCTTCGGCGGCAAGTTCCGCATTATCGACTTTCCCCTGTCCAACTGCACCAACTCCGGCATTGACACGGTGGGCGTGCTGACCCAGTACCGCCCGCTGGAGCTGAACACCTATATCGGCAGCGGCCAGCCCTGGGAGCTGGATCGCATGAACGGCGGCGTACATATCCTGCCGCCCTACCAGAGCGCCGGCGGCGCCGTGTGGTACAAGGGCACCGCCAACGCCATCTATCAGAACATCGGCTTCGTGGATCTGTACGACCCGGAGTATGTGCTGATCCTCTCCGGCGACCACATCTACAAGATGGACTACTCCGACATGCTGCGCCGCCACAAGGAGACGGGCGCGGACTGCACCATCTCCGTGATGGAGGTGCCCTGGGAGGAGGCCAGCCGCTTCGGTATCATGTCCGTGGACGGCGAGGACAACATCACGGAGTTCGCCGAAAAGCCCAGGGAGCCGAAAAGCAATCTGGCGTCCATGGGCATCTATGTGTTCACATGGAAGAAGCTGCGGGAGTATCTGATCGCGGACGAGGCCGACCCCGCCAGCGACAACGACTTCGGCAAGAACATCATCCCCACCATGCTGAAAAACGGCGAAAAAATGGCGGCCTACCGCTTCGAGGGCTACTGGAAGGACGTGGGCACGCTGGACTCCCTGTGGGACGCCAACATGGACATGCTGTCCCCCGGCTCGGGGCTGAATCTGCTGGACAAGAAGTGGCGCATCTACGGACGCACGCCCACCTGTCCGCCTACCTACATCGGGGCGCAGGGCGACGTGGGCAACAGCGCCATCGCCAAGGGCTGCACGGTGCTGGGTGAGGTGAAGAACTCGGTGCTGAGCACCGGCACCCGCGTGGACGAGGGCGCGGAGGTGTCCTACTCCGTGGTGATGCCCGGCGCGGTGATCGGAAAGGGCGCAAAGGTATCCTACGCCATCATCGGCGAGGGCTGCCGCATCGGAGAGAACGCCGTGGTAGGCGGCGCGCCGGGCAGCGTGGACTTTGACCACTGGGGCATCGCCGTGGTGGGACCCCATGCGCAGGTACGCGACGGACAGGTCATCCAGCCGAACATGATGCTGGGTGAGGACGGCAAGGAGGTACGGAGATGAAGGGACTGCACGGGATCATCTTCTCCTACGAAAAGGAGAACGGACTGCGGGAGCTGATCGAAAACCGGGTACACGGCTCCGTCCCCTTTGGCGGCGATTACCGGATCATCGACTTTATCCTCTCCAGCATGGTCAACGCCGGTATCACGGATGTGGGCGTGATCATGCACGGCAAGTGCCAGTCGCTGCTGGATCATCTGGGCAGCGGAAAGAGCTGGGATCTCAGCCGCAACTTCGGCGGACTGACGCTGCTGCCCGCCTTCGCCTATAACGAGCGCAGCCACGGCGACGGGCAGTTCCGCGGCCGGGTGGAGGCGCTGTACAGCGTGATGAACTATCTCAAGGGCATCCGGCAGGACTATGTGGTGCTGTCGGACAGCGACACGATCATCAACATGCCGCTGGAGGACGTGCTGGCGCGGCATATTGCCACCGGCGCGGACATCACGGCGGTGTGCACCGCCGCAGGCGGCGACGGGCGGGACACCTATTTCCGGCTGGACGGCGGCGGGCGCATCACCGACACGGCCTACAGCCTCCACACCCCGTCGGGCTACCGCTGCCTGAATATTTTCGTCCTGCGGACGGAGCTGCTGGTGCAGCTGGTGACGGAGTGCATCAGCCGCAACGGATACAGCCTGCGGCGGAACATATTGCAGGAGATGGGGAATCGCCTGAAGCTGTACGGCTATGTGTACGACGGCTACGCCGCCCACATCAGCACATTGCAGAACTACTACGACCGCAGCATGGAGCTGCTGGACACCGGCGTGCGCGGACGGCTGTTCTGCCCGGAGCGCCCGGTATACGGCAAGGAGAACGACTCGCCCTCCAGCTACATCGACCCGGAGGGCGGCTGCGTGAATTCGCTGGTGGCCGACGGGTGCGACATCCAGGGCAGCGTGAAAAACTGCGTGCTGTTCCGCAACGTGCGCATTGAAAAGGGCGCCAGCGTGGAAAACTGTATTCTGTTCAAGGATACGGTGGTGAAAAGGGGCGCGGTGCTGCGGGGCGTTATCACGGACAAGTATGTGACCATCAGCGAAAATGTGACGCTGATGGGGCACGAGAGATATCCCATCGTGATCGCCAAGGGCGCCACGGTGTAAGGCAAGGAGGTACGGCATGAGAGTTCTGTATGTGACCAGCGAAGCGTACCCCTTCTGCAAGACCGGCGGTCTGGCAGACGTGGCGGGCAGCCTGCCCCCGGCGCTGGCACGCTCCGGCGTGGAGGCGGCGGTGATCCTGCCGCTGTACGACAGGATCGGGGAGCAGTGGCGGCGGCAGATGACGTTCCGTCGGTATATCTACGTGGATCTGGGCTGGCGGCACGAGTATTGCGGCCTGTTCTCGCTGGAGCGGCAGGGCGTGACGTGGTATTTCGTGGACAACGAGAAATACTTCCGCCGGGGACGGCTGTACGGCGAATTTGACGACGGCGAGCGCTTCGCCTTCTTCAGCCACGCGGTCATCGACCTGCTGCCCAGCCTCGACTGGATGCCCGACGTGCTCCACTGCAACGACTGGCAGACGGCGCTGGTGCCCATCTATCTCAAGGATGTGGCCACCCGCTGGCCGGAGGTGCGGGGCATCCGCACGGTGTTCACCATCCACAATATCGAGTACCAGGGGCGCTACGGCGCAGACAGCGTGGATCAGCTGTTCGGGCTGAATCGGGGCTGGTATGACGACGGCACCCTGCGCATGGACGGCGACGTGAATCTGATGAAGGGCGCCATGCTCATGGCGGACGCCGTCACCACCGTCAGCCCCACCTACGCCGCGCAGCTCCACGATCCCCGGTACGCCGAGGGGCTGGAGAGCGTGGTGAACGCCATCGGCTGGAAAATGCACGGCGTGGTCAACGGCATCGACACCGAGGGCTACGACCCGGCGTCCGACCCGGCGCTGCCGGCGCACTATACGCCGGAGGACATGGGCGGCAAGGCCGCGTGCAAATCGTCCCTGCAAGGGGCGCTGTGGCTGCATCAGGAGCCGGACACCCCGCTGATCGCCATGGTGACGCGGCTGGTGGGGCACAAGGGGCTTGATCTTGTGCAGCAGGCCATGGACGGCATCATGGCCACCGGCTGCCAGTTCGTGGTGCTGGGCACCGGCGACAGGCAGTATGAGGACTTCTTCCGCTGGAAGGCGGGGCAGTACTCCGGCCGCCTGTCGGCGCAGATCCTGTACGCCGAGGATCTGTCCCGGCGCGTCTACGCCGCCGCCGACCTGTTCCTGATGCCCTCCCGCAGCGAGCCCTGCGGTCTGAGCCAGATGATCGCCATGCGCTACGGCGCGGTGCCCATCGTGCGCAGCACCGGCGGCCTGGCGGACACGGTGAAGTCCTGTCAGGTGGGGCAGAGCGACGGCACCGGCTATCTGTTCGGCGACTACGACGCGGGCGCCATGCTGTCCGTCATCGGGCAGGCCACCGGATTGTACCGGGGCGACCGGGCGGGCTTTGATACCGTGCGGCAACGGGGCATGACCGAGGATTTCAGCTGGACGCGCAGCGCGGACAGCTACCGCCATATTTATGAGAACCTTTGACCATAGGAGGATACACCACATATGACCTACAACAAGGAAACGCTGAAGAACGCCATCGTCCAGAAGCTGCGGCTGAACTACGGCTGCACCGAGCAGCAGGCCACCGACGGCGAGATGATGAAGGCCTGCGCCATGGTGCTGCGCGACATCATGGCCGAGCGCGGCGTGCAGACCCGCGAGGAGACAGCCCACGAGGAGAAGCGGAAGGTACACTACCTGTCGCTGGAGTTCCTCATGGGGCGCAGCCTGATGAAGAACGCCTTCAATCTGGAGCTGCTGGACGAGCTGACCGCCGCCATCGGCGAGCTGGGCTTCAGGGCGGCGGACATTTTCGACATGGAGCCGGATGCCGGTCTGGGCAACGGCGGCCTCGGCCGTCTGGCCGCCTGCTATCTGGACAGCATGACCACGCTGGAGATCCCAGCGGCGGGCTATTCCATCTGCTATGAGCTGGGCATCTTCAAGCAGAAGATCGTGGAGGGTCAGCAGGTGGAGCTGCCGGACGACTGGATGCAGCTGGGCGACGCGTGGCTGCTGCCCAAGCTGCAGGAGGCCGAGGAGGTACACTTCGGCGGCAAGGTGCGCACCCGCTGGGACAACGGGCACCTGATGGTGGTGCACGAGGACTACACCCGCGTGCTGGCCATCCCCTGCGACATGGAGATCGCCGGCTACGACACCGACCACGTGAACACCCTGCGCCTGTGGCAGGCGCGCAGCCCCAAGCCCATCGACATGAAGCTGTTCAGCGAGGGGCAGTACCTCCACGCCGCCGAGGAGCGCGCCATGGCCGACGCCATCAGTCAGGTGCTCTATCCGGAGGACAACCACTACGAGGGCAAGTCCCTGCGGCTGAAGCAGCAGTATTTCTTCGTGTCCGCCACCATCCAGTCCATCACCCGCAAGCACATCCAGCAGTACGGCACGCTGAAGAACTTCCACGAGAAGAACGTCATCCAGATCAACGACACCCACCCCACGCTGGTGATCCCGGAGCTGATGCGTATTCTGGTGGACGACGCCGGTATGAGCTGGGACGAGGCGTGGAACATCACCACCCACTGCGTGGCCTATACCAACCACACCGTGCTGGCCGAGGCACTGGAGGTGTGGCCGCAGCAGCTGTTCGAGACGCTGCTGCCCCGTATATGGCAGATATTGCAGGAGATCTCCCGCCGCTGGCAGCTGAAGGTGGAGGAGTTCTATCACGACCCGGCCAAGACCGCGAAGCTGGCCATTATCTGGGACGGCGGCGTGCGCATGGCCAACCTGTGCATCGCCGGCAGCATGGCCGTCAACGGCGTCAGCGCCCTGCACTCCGAGATCCTGCGGAAGGATCTCTTCAAGGACGCCTGTCAGATGCAGCCGGATAAGTTCAAGAACGTCACCAACGGCATCGACCACCGCCGCTGGGTGCCCCAGATCAACCCCGGTCTGGACGGGCTGATCCGCGACCTGATCGGCGAGGGCTATCTGACCCACCCGCAGGAGCTGAAAAAGCTGGAGCAGTACGCCGGGGACAAGGCGGTGCTGGCGCGGCTGGAGGACATCAAGAAGCAGAACAAGCTGGCCTTTGCCGCCTTTGCCAGGAAACATCAGGGCGTGGTGCTGAACACCGACGCCATCTTCGACGTGCAGGTAAAGCGGCTGCACGAGTACAAGCGCCAGCTGCTGAACGCTTTGCAGATCATCTATCTGTACCAGCGGATGCAGGACGATCCCACGCTGGACATCCCGCCCCAGACGTTTCTGTTCGGCGCCAAGGCCGCGCCGGGCTACGCCGTGGCCAAGCGCATTATCCACCTGATCAACTCTCTGGCCGATCAGGTGAACAGCGACCCGCTGTGCAAAGACCGCTTGCAGGTGGTGTTTCTGGAGAACTACCGCGTGTCTCTGGCGGAGGTGCTGATGCCCGCCAGCGAGGTCAGCCAGCAGATCTCCACCGCCGGCAAGGAGGCCAGCGGCACCGGCAACATGAAGTTCATGATGAACGGCGCGCTGACCGTAGGCACGCTGGACGGCGCCAACGTGGAGATGCACGACCTGCTGGGCGACGACAACATGTTCCTGTTCGGTCTGAAGGCCGACGAGGTGGAGCATCTGCGCCACACCTACGATCCCAACCTGCTGTACCAGCGCGACCCGGTGCTGCGCCGGGTACTGGATCAGCTGAAGGTGGGCTTCCGGGACGGCGTGACCTACGAGGATCTGTTCCAGCGGCTTGTCACCGGCGTGGACGGACAGGCGGATCAGTATATGGTGCTGGCCGATTTTGCGGCCTACTGCGAGGCGGAGAGCCGCATGCGCCACACCTACACCGACCGGGAGACGTGGAACCGCATGAGCCTGACCAACATCGCCCGCAGCGGCGTGTTCGCCGCCGACCGCGCCATCGCCCAGTACGCCGATACCATCTGGCACGTGCCCTATAAGAAATAAGGCTGAAAGGAACCGCCCGCGGGCGGTTCCTTTGTCTGTAGGGGCGGACGGCCTGTCAGCGCGGCCGCGCTGACAGGCCGAACCAGTGACCGATGTCACTGGGGTGGGAATCTGTTCCCCTTGTAGGGCGGGGCCCATGTGTCCCGCCGGGAAATGCGTTTTCGGCGGGGCACGCGGGCCCCGCCCTACAGAGTCCGGAGGCCAACGGGACGCTGGGGACGCCGTCCACGCAGTGGAGCGCTCTTTTCCACCGCTTCGACAAAGGCTCCCACTTCCCTTTTTCCGATAGATGTGGTATACTGACGCAGACTATGTGTAAGGAGGTGGGGCGCATGCGGCGATTTTCGGCGGCGGTGCTGGCGGCGGTGCTGCTGCTGACGGCGGCCGGCTGCGGGCGGCAGACGGATACGGCGGACGATGGGCGGCTGCAGGTGGTATGCACCCTGTTCCCCTACTACGATTTCGTGCGGCAGATCGGCGGCGACGCGGTGGACGCGGTGCTGCTGGTACCCGCCGGGCGGGAGACGCACAGCTTCGAGCCCACGCCGCTGGACGTGATCACCATGAGCCGGGCGGATGTGTTCATTTGGAACGGCGGCGAGAGCGAGCTGTGGGTGGAGGATGTGCTGGACGCGGCGGGCGAGGATATCCCCTACCGGCTGACCACGATGGACTGCGTGGAGACATACCGGGAGGAGTACGCCGAGGGGATGCAGGGCGGTCACGACCACGACCACGATGACCACGACCATGATCACGACGACCATGACGGCCATCTGCACGACGGCCACGAGGAGGACATCGAGTACGACGAGCACATCTGGACGTCGCCGGTGAACGCCATGGCGCTGTGCCGCGCCATTTGCGACACGCTGTGTGAGGCCGACCCGGACAACGCCGACGGCTACCGGGCGCGGCTGGAGGACTATCTGGGCGAATTGCAGGCACTGGACCATACGTTCCGGGACATCGCGGACGGCGCGGCGCGGCGTCTGGTGGTGTTCGGCGACCGGTTCCCGCTGCTGTATTTCTGCAAGGAATATGATCTGGACTACCGGGCGGCGTTCCACGGCTGCGCCGGGGACACGGAGCCGTCACTGGCCACGCTGAAGTATCTCATTGATCTGGTGGGCGCGGAGGACATCCCGGTGGTGTACACCATCGAGCTGAGCAGCCAGAAGGTGGCTGACGCCATTGCGGAGACCACCGGCGCGCAGGTGCGGACGTTCCACTCCTGCCAGACGGTGAGCCGGGCGGAGTTTGACGGCGGCGCGACCTATATCAGTCTGATGACCGCCAACGCCGCGGTATTGAAGGAGGGGCTGTCCTGATGGAGAAAAAGATATTGCTGGACTGCCGGGACGTGACGCTGGGCTACGAGGGCAGGCCGGTGTGGGAGCACCTGCGCTTTCAGGTGCACAGCGGCGACTATGTGTGCATCGTGGGTGAAAACGGCAGCGGCAAGTCCACGCTGGTAAAGAGCCTGCTGGGGCTGCTGCGCCCCATGGCGGGCGAAATCGTGCGCGCACCCTCCCTGCGCTCCGGCGCTATCGGCTATCTGCCCCAGCAGACGAAGGCGCAGAAGGACTTCCCCGCCACGGTGACGGAGGTGGTGCGCAGCGGCTTTCTCAGCAGCCGGGGCATGCGGTTTTTCTACACGCCCAAGGAGAAGTCCGAGGCGCTGATGAACATGGGCAAGCTGGGCGTGCTGGAGCTGAAGGATCGCTGCTACCGGGAGCTGTCCGGCGGGCAGCAGCAGCGGGTGCTGCTGGCGCGGGCGCTGTGCGCCGCCGGCGAGCTGCTGATACTGGATGAGCCGGTGACGGGGCTTGACCCGGCGGCGGCGCAGGAGCTGTACCGCACGCTGGACTATCTGAACAAAAAAGAGGGCATCGCCATCGTAACGGTGACCCACGACATCCGCAGCGCCCTGCGGTACGCCACCCACATCCTCCACGCGGGGCACGGGACGTACTTCTTCGGCACGGCGGCGGAATATCTGGCCTCCCCCTGGGGGAAGCGGTTCGGAGGTGACGGCGTATGAGTCTGCTGTGGGAGATGTTCACCTACCCGTTCATCCTGCGGGCGTTCGTGGTGGGTATTCTGGTGGCGCTGTGCGCCGCGCTGCTGGGCGTACCGCTGGTGCTGAAGCGGTACTCCATGATCGGCGACGGGCTGAGCCATGTGTCCTTCGGCGCGCTGAGCATCGCGCTGGCCTGCGGCTGGGCGCCGCTGCCGGTGTCCATACCGGTGGTGATACTGGCGGCGCTGGGGCTGCTGCGGATGACGGAGAAAAGCCGCATGGGGGCGGACGCCGCCATCGCGGTGGTCAGCGCCTCGGCACTGGCCATCGGCGTGGTGGTCACCAGTCTGACCACCGGCATGACCACGGACGTGGACAGCTTCATGTTCGGCTCCATTCTGGCCATGGATCGGGCGGATGTGGCGCTGAGCGTGGTGCTGTGCGCGGCGGTGCTGGTGTTGTATATCCTGTTCTACCACCGGCTGTTCGCCATCACCTTTGACGAGAGCTTTTCCCGCGCCACCGGCGTGCGGGTGGCGCTGTACAACACCATTCTGTCGGTGCTGACGGCGCTGACCATCGTGCTGGGCATGCGGATGATGGGCGCCATGCTGATCTCCAGTCTGGTGATCTTCCCGGCGCTGACGGCCATGGGGCTGCTGCGCAGCTTCCGGGGCGTGGTGCTGTGCGCCGCCGGGCTGAGCGTGGTGTGCTTCTGCATCGGCCTGACCGGGTCGTACCTGTGGGGCACGCCGGTGGGCGCCACGGTGGTGCTGGTAAATCTGGCGGCGTTTCTGCTGTCGCGGGGCGTTATGCGGATAAAGAGAGCGGCGTGAGCCGCTCTCAGCTTGTCAAAAAAGTCCAAACGGACTTTTTTGACAAGCTGAGGCAAAATCGCAAAATAAAAAACAGTATTTTATTTTGCGATTTTGGTCGCTGCGGCGGGTGATTGAACGCGAAAGGGAACCCTGACGGTTCCCTTTCACACTACCATCGATTGACAAGGGCAGACACGGTTTTGACGGGCAGAAATGTGCCCATACTGCGTCAAGCCCCTTGACAATACGGCAAGTATTCTCTGCGGGTCTTTTCTTGTCTGGACACATTTCTGCTCC